>Ga0247841_10000052_pt1 | contig 282883 bp, 217 predicted proteins | sample LaCruzMarch2015__2_FD_192410 | JGI IMG/M metagenome (GOLD analysis project Ga0247841, IMG submission 192410) | Freshwater microbial communities from meromictic Lake La Cruz, Castile-La Mancha, Spain - LaCruzMarch2015_18m | ecosystem: Environmental > Aquatic > Freshwater > Lake | place: Spain... | reverse complement strand
CGGCGGCGGTTGCGGCGGTGGATGTGGCGGCAACTGCGGTGGTGGATGCGGATCGGCCATAACCGACGATGACGGCGGTTACACGATCAGCGAGATACCGGTCGGTGTGTACACTCTAACCGTCCAATTCGAAGGCGGGACGTTCAACGAGCGGATTACGGTTCGCGAAGCTGAGATCATCCTTCACAACGTTGTGTTCTCAGGCGAGATGGCCGTCGAACGCGAAGCTCTGCCGGTTCGAATCGAGCTGCTAAACGCTTGGCCGAACCCGTTCAACGCCAGCTTGAGCATCTCCTTTACGACCACTTCGAACGGCTGGGTGAGCGCGGGAATCTACGACGCCTCCGGCAAACCAGTCGAAGCACTCTGCGACGGCTATGTAACTTCCGGTGAACACCACTTCGTAGTGAACGGCGCCGATATGGCGACCGGGATCTATTTCCTTCGCGTCAGCTCGGTCGAAGGATCGCTGGTTCGCGCGGTGCAACTGCTTAGATAGACGTCAGTTATACGAATATAAGGAGCCCGGTCAATTGGCCGGGCTCCTTCTGTTTAACCATCTCCCATTTAAGGAGGACGAGTCTCGTACCCGTCCAAACAACCACTTCCCTCTATGTCAATCCTCACCAACGGCCCCGATCCGAATACTCCTCACCCGATGGCGGGCTTCCCGCAAGTCTGTTTCATCAAAAACACGGTGAAGAACCCGAACATCATCATCGGCGACTACACATACTATGACGATCCGGTCGATTCTGAGAACTTCGAGCGGAACGTGCTCTACCACTACCCCTTCATCGGCGACAAGCTGATCATCGGCAAGTTCTGCGCGCTCGCTCAAGGCGTCAAGTTCATTATGAACGGAGCCAACCACAAGACGTCCGGGATCTCGACCTACCCCTTCTCGATCTTCCGCAACGGCTGGGAGAAAGTACTGCCCAAGCCCGGCGAGCTGCCCTATCGCGGCGATACAGTTGTCGGTAATGACGTTTGGATCGGTTACGACGCGACGATCATGCCCGGTGTCAAGATCGGGCATGGAGCCGTGGTTGCGTCGAAATCGGTAGTGTTCGGGAATGTCAAGCCCTATTCAATCGTTGGCGGCAATCCGGCGCAGTTTTTAAGGATGAGGTTCTCAACGGAGCAGGTCGCTAAGCTGCTGAAGATCGCGTGGTGGGATTGGGATATCGAGAAGATCACACGAAATCTGGATAGAATCACCGGCGGAAACATGGACGGTTTACTCTCTGCCGACTAAACACCACCACCCCTACTCCCACCCCGCCGCACCACGCCCACTGCCAACCCGCCGCACCACGCCCACTGCCAACCCGCCGCACCACGCCCACTGCCGACCCGCCGCGGTCGGCAGTAGGAGTGAATGGTTCTCTGCAATTTCTGCCAACCACAGCGGGTTGGCTGTAGGGGGGTGTAGAGTTTACCTGAACTCCAACCTCGCCTTCGCCTCTTCCCCACTCTTGACCTCAATCCACACCATCTTCACCGGCGCAGAACCATCGTCGCGCCGCTTGCCGCTCGACAATAGATACCACCCTTCCGGCAGTTCAACCGGCCATGTCATCGCCTTGTATGGTTGATGCCAGCCGAGATCCTGCACATCCGCCAGCGGCCCTTCCCACTTCGCCAGCGCCCAGTCCTTCATAAACAGCGCTTCAGAAGCGACGGAGTCGGAGAGAGCGATTTCGATGGTGAGCTTACCATTAGGCTTTAGGCTTTGGGCTTTAGGCTTTGGGAGAACCGAGACTTGCGTCCATCCAGTGGAGTCGTTCCAACGCTCGACCACATTGGTCATCGGGTTGCGGCGGGCGGGAATGCCGCGTACCCGACAGAGACCGATGTAGAAGCGCTCGATATCCCCCTCGGTTCCACGATGGAGCCAAAGGCATTGCGCGGGAGTCAAGGGTGGGCCGAGACGGTCGGAAGCAGCGTCCACCGCAATGCTGTCACTCAACCATTCAAGTATTGCATTTTCCGACGCGATCAACTTTGGATTGTAGCGAAGAAATGTAATTAGTACCCTCCGCCAAGGCCCTGCCGGTTCATAGTCTATTCTGTGGGCAATTGAATACGTGGTGTAGCGTTTGAGTGATTCAGAGTCCATATCCGCGATGAAACGATTGGTTTCTCGATAAGTCAGATACCGTCCCATAGCATTAAAATAGTATGAGTCTAATAGCGGCCAACCGCCAAAATCGCGTAGATCCTTCTCCTGCAGAGTGCTCAGATATAGTGGGTAGTACTCTGGTGAAGAAAAAGGCTTCGAGATGGTGGAATCCTCGAGGAGAAAATCCTCTCCTGATTTTGCTATTATATTATTAATCCAATAACTTTCATTTAGTGAATCGAAATCAAAGTATCTATTGCACCCAACTTCGCGAGCTTGGAACGCGAGGGTAAACCAGTTGCCTCTGGCGCGACGGTAGTAGTCTGCGAACGGGGATGAAGCGAAAATGCTGGTGTCAGGTTTACCATGCGGGTAGAAAGTCAGGTCGGGGAGATAGACCTCCCACACACTTGCTTCCCTCACGCTATCCTCCCATGCCAACCTTGCCCGGAAAAGACTATCCGCCAGTTGTTTGGTATCCGCCGAGGTCAATCCTCTGGCGATGCCTTCTGCAGAAATAATGTCCTTGACTTTGGTCTCCGGAACCGGCGGAGGAGTGTAATCGCAAGTGAACATCCATCCTTCCGGGGTCTTCGAGTCCAACTTCAGCGTCGCCTCGGTCTGCTCCCCCTTGATCTGCCCGAACGCCATCAGCGTCTCTTTCCCGCCCCATCCAAACAACCCCGTCTTCGCCTCCTGAGTCGCCCCGACGAACCAATCTCCAATCCCGCACGTCAACGTCGCAACCCCCTGCTCATCCGTCGTCACCCCCGCCGCGGGCATCAAGGAGCCATAATTCCAGAGGCTGAAGATTACTCTTACGTCTTTGGCGGGCTTTCCCTTCCCGTTCACCACCGTCACCTTTAACTCTTTCGTCGGCCCATACACTGCCGTCGAGTTGATGTTCGTCGAACGACCGTAGCGACGGAGGACGGGCTCTGGTGTAGTAGCATCCACCGGATAATCCCCATACGCCGTCGAGACCACTAACATCGCCCGCTGCGCCGGGCCGCTGAACCAGGCCTGATTCAACTCTTGCGCCGGTTCGCAGGCTCCGAGGTAGTACCACTTCCCGTCCGCCCAAGCCTCGACCCAGGCATGGTTATCGTCCGAGTGCGCCCAATACGGCGTGTAGCATTGCCGCGCTGGAATGCCCACCGACCGTAGCGCCGAGATCGTCAGGATCATCTCCTCTTCGCACCGCCCGAATCCGCTGCGGATGGTCGTTAGCGGGTCTTGGTCGCGTCCGTCGGTGGGGCGGTAGGTCGCCTTCTCGTGGCACCAGTGGTTCACTTCGAGGATCGCGTCGCCCATCGAGAGCCCCTTTAATCGCGAGCCAATCTCTTCCAAAAACTGCTTGCGGTAGTGGACGAACGGCTCTTGCGACACGCGGTGGGGCAGAACAAATTGACGAAACATCGCCTCGTCGTACTTCATCCCCCAGCCTGATTCCGACCAAGCCTGCCGGGCAAGCTTGACATTCTCGACCAGATCGGCTGAGGTCATCAGTGCAAGATCGCTGAGTGGCAGGTTGGCGAGCAGAAAGCGGTAGTCGGTCAACTCATCGGCTGAGAGTTGGGACGCACTTGGTTTGTCAAGCGGCTGGAAGAGATCGTCCGCTCGAACTCCCGCCCGGACGCGGTTATCGGCGAGCAGGCTATCGAGGTTCGCCGCTTGCAAAGGCAGGGCGAGAAGGAAGATGAAGAGGATAGCGTTCATTGGAGAACTTCTGTAAGTTCGTTTGGTAATGTCAGGGATTTGTTTTGCCAAGCAATCGCGCTAAGTCGTTTGAGGCTGCTTGTACTACTAACCAAGAAATTTTACATGTATCTTCGTCTGGGTATATTCCACAAGCGAGCTGTTGGTAAGGGTGCACCGCGTTTCGGAATTCTCTGAGTGCATGGGAAAACTTCTGGACATCAAGATCAATCCAACCCAAATCCAATGCAACATCAATCATGGCAGAGAGAGTCCAGTCCGGAATTCTCTTCACTTTACCTGTAGCGTTATCTTTGGGAGCCTTTAATGATCGGTTGGCATTTTCGGGATATCGAGTTAGAGCAGATAGGAGCATGGCCTCTAACAATGCTCCCATCTGAATTAAGCTGGAGAGATGCGCCTTGGCATTGTGACATAGTTGGGTTTCCCGCCAGCGAGCCGACAAGATTTCTGCAAGATTGGGATCGAGATGCAAACGGAGGAATTCTGGAGGATCGAGTTGCGTCAGTTCCCGTTCAGTTTTGGGGTGGAAGACCGGGGTAATTGAAGTGATTTTCGGCGCGACTCCATCGAGTATAACCTGTTTGCCTTCAAGATTGAGAAGTTCGTTAAGTCGGGTAATTGCTTGAGCAACCTGTTCGCGGTTCCCTGCATACTCTTTGGGATCTGCCAATCTAAGGATCACAGCCGATAGGTTTCTGTCCGTTAATTGTTGGAGGACGTTAAGAACCCACCACTTACGAGTTGTCCCATCATGCCGGTAATTTGAAAAACCAACATTCTGAAAGAACCGGGTGAGTTGACCGCCCGTCCGATATTGGGGAAAGCGGTCTCCATCCCCGCAAATCAACTCAGCAAGTTGCTCAAGTGTCATTCCGTCCATAATCACTCCGATTGTTTAGTTCACCCTTCCAGCACCCTCAATCCCTCTTCCCAAACCCAGATGCGGTCGCGCGCGCGGGATTACTCCATTCGTTGGAATAGCGATCCGCACTATTCCAGTTTAGCGCCTAAACTGAAATAATATCGCGTGCTATTACAGTTCAACTCTCTCACTCCTTCACCTCAGTTCCTTCATTCAGTATTTTGAGGTACCCGTTATAACTGTAATAGCCCCCACGCTTTCGGTCGGTTGGAGCAGTGACAATTCCAAGTTCTTGCAGGCGAGTTAATCCCCCTGCAACAGTAGGAGCGGAGAAGTGAGTTGCGCTGCCTATCTGGCTTCTCGTCATTATCGGTTGACGGCAGAGCGCTCTATGGATTCCAAGTACAGTTGGGGAACTTCTCCCGATGCTCTGGATCTGTTTTTCGTCTCGCTCGAAGAGCATGATCAGTCTCTTGGTAGTTTCGACAGTTGTTTCTGCAATAGAGGCCACAGCGTCTAAGAAGAACAATACCCAGCCTTCCCAATCCCCATCAAGACGCACCGCTTGCAAGCGATCATAGTATTCCGTCCGATGAACCCGGAAGTAAAGGCTGATATAGAGGAGGGGCTCTTTCAAGATGTCTTCCGCACAGAGCAGAAAGGGGATCAAGAGACGACCCAAACGGCCATTGCCATCGAGGAAAGGGTGGATAGTCTCAAACTGGGCGTGAGCGAGCGCTACCTTGATGAGGGTCGGCGTCCGAACCGGATCGTTATGTAGAAATTTCTCCCATGCGCCGAGGCAATCCATCAAGAGGTCTGGCGGCGGTGGCACAAATCGAGCATTGCCTGGTCTGCTGCCCCCAATCCAGTTCTGCGAAGTACGAAACTCCCCCGGCGTTTTGTCACTCCCGCGGCCATGATGCATCAAAATCGCATGGAGTTCTCGAATCAATCGGAGTGAGAGTGGAATCTCTTGGAGTCGTTTCAGGCCGATGTTCATTGCCGCAACATACTGTGATACTTGCGTTACGTCGTCGAGCGGGACTCCCGGCGTGTTCTTCCCTTCGTATCGCAGCAAGTCAATCAGAGTGGACTGCGTTCCTTCGATCTGTGAGGAATAGACTGCTTCTTTCCGCACATACATATAAAGGAAAATATCCACGTCACGGAGTAGCGAGGTAACTGTGTTCAATCCACCGAGTGCTAAGTGCGCGCGATTGATCGCGTCTTGTAAACGCTCGCTGGTCTCCAGAGGTGGGTCAGGCGGAAGCGGATTCGGTACAAATGCCTTTACAGCCTCACCTACGGTAGAAGTCGTAATGTATCGACCGGTTGATCTTTTCATAAGGAAAGATTAATTAAAAGTTCTTTAATTAGGGTTTGCGTTATTAAAGGATAAGTCTGTTTCCTTTAATTAGCAAGCGAGAAATGAACCCTGATTGTAGTATCTCTTAATAACGCCTCCCCTATTAAAGGATTCGGCCTTTTCCTTTAATAGCGTGGCGGGTACGGAGCCCCGCCGTACCAATGCAACGACAAGCAGGACACTTATCCCACGCGACGGGCGCCTCCTCTCAACTCGTAACTCTCAAACTCTTAGAAAAACGCCGCTTCCCGGTACTCTCCGAACGCGCTCTTCAGCGTCTCCATCATCTCGCCGAGTGTGCAGTAGGCGTGAGCGCATTCGACCAAGATCGGCATAGTGTTCTCGGTAGAGCGAGCTGCATCGGCGAGACGACCGAGGCAGCGCGCCACTTCCTTCGGATCGCGCTTGCGACGGACTTCTGCGAGGTTATCGCACTGCTGCTTGGCGACTTCAGGGCGGATCTTCAAGATCGGAATATCTATCACTTCATTCTGTTCGACGAAGTTATTCACGCCGACGCTAATCCGCTTGCCGGATTCAATCTCCATCTGGTGGCGGTACGCCGCGCGAGCGATTTCGCGCTGGAAGTAGCCGTTTTCGATGGCTGGGATCACGCCGCCCTGTTCTTCAATTCGCTCGAAGTATGCTTCAGCCTCGGCCTCCATTTTGTCGGTCATCGCTTCCATGAAGTAGCTCCCGCCGAACGGGTCTATAGTGTTGGCGACGCCGGTCTCATAGGCGAGGATCTGCTGGGTGCGAAGGGCGATGCGAACTGCCTTATCGGAAGGCAGGGCGAGAGTCTCGTCCATCGAGTTGGTGTGAAGGCTCTGCGTCCCGCCTAACACTCCTGCCAGCGCTTCGATAGCGGTGCGGACGATATTATTCTCAGGTTGCTGAGCGGTCAGACTGCAACCGGCGGTCTGGGTGTGGAAGCGGAGTATCCACGACCGCTCATTTTTAGCGTGATACTTGTCGCGCATCTTCCGCGCCCAGATGCGGCGCGCGGCGCGGTATTTGGCGATCTCTTCAAAGAAGTCGATATGCGCGTTGAAGAAGAAGCTGAGCCTCGGCGCGAAGTCGTCGATCTTCAAGCCGCGTTCGAGTGACGCTTCGACATACGCCATCCCGTCGGCGAGCGTGAAGGCGAGTTCTTGTGCGGATGTCGAGCCCGCCTCGCGAATATGGTAACCGGAAATCGAGACCGGGTTCCACTCGGGCATCTCCTTCGCGCCGTATTCGATAGTATCGACGACAAGGCGCATCGAAGGAAGAGGCGGGAAGATGTACTCCTTCTGAGCGATGTATTCCTTCAGGATGTCGTTCTGACATGTTCCCCGCAATTTATTGCGCGCCGCGCCCTGCTTTTCGGCGGCGGCGATAAACATCGCCCAGATGATCGAGGCGGGCGAGTTGATGGTCATCGAGGTAGAGACCTTCTCCATCGGGATGCCGCTGAAGAGGACTTCCATATCGCGCAGACTACTGACAGCGACGCCGCACTTGCCAACTTCGCCTTCAGCCCACGGGTCGTCCGAGTCGCGCCCCATCAGGGTCGGCAGATCAAACGCCACGGAAAGCCCGGTGCCGCCGCCCGCGAGGATGAACTTATAGCGCTCGTTGGTGTCTTCAGGGGTGGCGAAGCCGCTGAACATGCGCATCGTCCAGAGCTTGCCGCGATACATTGTGCTGTGAACGCCGCGCGTGAACGGGTACTGGCCGGGGTAGCCGAGCTTTTCCTCGGGATTCCACACCTTACTTTCCCCACCTTCTATTGAAGGGGAGGACAAGGGGGGGGTTGCGTTCAGATCTTCCCACGACACCATCGGCGGCACTTCCGCCGACGAGACAGTGGTAAAGAGGTGGTCGTCGCGGAACTTAGCCTTTGCCTGTTCGGCGAGGAAGCGTTCGCGAGGGGAGGGTTTATCGGACAAATTAGACTCCGAATTTCAAAATAATAATCTTTTAAAGGGGATTGGCTGCTGCACTTTCGTTCAGTAAATTATAGTAGTCACTCAACTCAGAGGAAATAATGGAAAACATTAAAATCGCCCGAAAGAAACTCTATATCAATGTCGGGCAACAAATAACCGAATTCAGGACGAAGGCCGGAACGACCCAAGAACAACTTGCAGAAGCGGCTCAGATCAGACCCGTAATAATGGAACGGATCGAACGCGGGGCGTACTCAAAGCTATCGTCTTCGATGCTCGATAGGATTGCCAAGGCGATGGGTTTGGTGGTTGAACTGACATTGCAACAACCACGAATTGCGAAAATGAAAAATCGAACTCCAGTATGAGCTTAGCAACCATTTGGCGTGAAGATTACATCAGAGAGCTATTCTTCTACTTTTTACCAAACACTGGCATCAAGCTCCTGATATCTTGGATTCTACCTTCTTCATTGAGCGCTAAAGCCCAATATCTTGAACGAAACTCCTCCAGTCCAATAGCGAGTTCAGTGTTGCTTTCGTTCCAAACATCCCATGATGCAAGATTCTTTCCACTGGTATACCAAACCGTGTAGTAGAGAGCTTCAAGACCTCGATCAGTTAACCATCGAAGATCTGACTTAGCTTTTGCCCTCGCGAGTGAGGGGCCAAAATCCTTTGAGTTGTTTCGGATAGCGTCATGGAACCCGGATGATACCTCATTGATATACTTATACAGATCGAATAACTCGTATAGATAATTCGATGTATCCGAATTGAACAAGTCCGAGAGAGTATATTTCCTTTCATCAAAAGCGGACACCTGCAGATTACAGATTTTTTTTATTACTGAGGTATCTTCAAAGTTTTCAAGTGCTCGTCGTGAGTTATCAACAACAATAAGCAATCTCTTCTCATTATAGCCTATCTCATTGTTGATTGATAGTTTATGATTGTGTTTGTTTATAGATACTTGTTCGCGATCGAAGTCTAATTGAAGCTTCGTCGCCCAGTATGATCCGGCTAGTGACAGCATCCCACCTAATATTGCGCCAATTATGCCACTGATAATTGATGAATCATTGATTCTTTTCGATTCTTTCTTCTGCGTCATGACTAATGAACTTTTTGGCGGTTCTTTTTTCATTTCCAACTCATTATTAGACCGAGCCTCCTGCGGCTCCGCTGGGGTACTAATTGGGGAATCCATTGTCTTTGAAGTTTCAGAAGTATCCTTAGTTGTCATTTCGCCTTCCTCTCCCTGATTTTCTTTGCATGTTCCTCGCTTACTATCCCCACCGGCAGTTTCACCCACCCCACCCCGACATCCCGGTGCATGTGGTCGCTGCCGTCGTGGAAGCCGACGAGATAGTACAAAATTAGGGTTCAACGTGCCCGGCTAAAAATCCTTCCACCAATCTCTTTGCCGCGAGCCGTTCGGTGATACCCTCCGCGACGAGAGTTTCCACCTGTCCGTGGCCAGTCTCCTCCCAGAAGTTCTTCACGAGGATCGCTTCGGCTGCGCGGCGAATACGGTCGCTCCGTTGAGCCTTACGGCGCTCGTCCTGAGTTCCATCCTCGCGAGTACGCTTCGACCACTCTTCCATCCAGTTCACTAACTCAGCTATACCATCGCCGGTCCTCGCGAGGGTGGCAAGCACTCCCGGGCGGCGCTTCCATTCACGCATGTCGAGCGCCATGTCGAGGTCAGTAATATATCGCTCGAACCCGCGCAGGTCTTTCTTATTCACCACGAAGAGATCGGCGATCTCCATCAGACCGGCTTTCATCGTCTGGATCATATCGCCGGACGACGGTTCGAGCACCACCACAGTCAAGTCGCAGGCGCCGACAATGTCAACCTCAACCTGCCCGACGCCGACAGTTTCGATGATAACGAGGTCGAAGCCTGCCATGTCGAGCAGATCCGCTGCGTCAACTGCGACTACAGTCAATCCGCCAGACGAACCTCGTGTTGCGAGGCTGCGGATAAAAACGCCATCGTCGCCCGAACTGTCGCCCATGCGGACCCGGTCGCCAAGCAGCGCTCCGCCGGTGAATGGGCTGGATGGGTCGATTGCGATCACGCCGACCGTTTTACCTCGCTTGCGATAGGCGCGGATAATCTCATTGATGAGGCTCGATTTGCCAGCTCCGAGCGGGCCGGTGACGCCGATGCGAAACGCGTTTCCGACTGGGCGGCTGCCTTCGAGGATGGGCAAGGGATCGCTCGGGCCAAGCCTATCGAGGCGCGAAAGCGCACGCGAGAGTTGTAGTGGAGAAGGTGTTGTCACGCTTGATTATGCAAAATGAAATAACAAGGTAATATAGGTGCATGAGGAAGGGAAGGGCAAGAGGGGAGGAGGAGCGAAAGTGGAAAATGGCACGACAGGCTTCAGTCCGTCATACCGGAACCAACCCACGAACACCCTTTCAATCCGTGGCGAATCCGTTAAAACCAGCCGGGATGATCCATCATCATCACTGCCGGGACGCCGATAACGAGAGCGCATCCTGCGAAATGGCCGATCAGTATTTTACCGGAGTCTTTCAGTGTTGTACTGCATAAGTACCTCAACAGAATAAACGCCAGACAATATGCAATAGACAGCCCGATCAATACTCCGAGTATGAGAGAATTGGTCCAGAGGTTAAGGAGTTGCGGCAATGTTGAGGCGAGGGTTACGACAAACATTCCCGTCAGCATTACCTCACGGTGTTGAGACTGATTGGTTTTGACTACATAATAGTAGCAGAACCAGAACCAGCCGGTTCCGAAGAAGAACAACCCCATTGCCAAAGCCATAATGCTTCCTTTCGCCAAATAGTCAGAGTTTTACCGCTTCTTCGAGGCCTTGCGAGTCGGTCTCATCAGGTTTCGTAGTGTCTTCTCGTAAATCTTCCTTACCCCGTTGTTCTGTTCAGAAGCTACTTGTTCGCCAAAGAAGATGAGCAGGTCAGGCTGAGCTTCCGGGTTGTTCTTGGCTATAGAAGTCAACGCCATCGCCGCGCTCCACCGGACAACTGTGCCGGGATCTTTGGTGTTGGCGACGAGCGCCTGCACGGCGCGAGCAGTCTCGGTCGGGAATGTTGCCGCGACATTGGCTACTATTGTCGCAGCCTCCCACTTGACGCGCGGCGCTTTGGAGTTGATTTGACTGAATACAAAATCGAGCCCGCTGGCAATCCAAAGTGGTTCCTTCTCCGTCACCAATGCAAGCGCAGAGAGGCAATTGCCTTTTTCGGAAACAGAACCGTTTTCGAAAACTTGTATAAAGTCGGATTGCAGAGTAGGATTTTTCAGTAGCTCTTCAGCAAGTGCACCTATTTTATCTTTAGGCTTCTGAACCGATTTGAGAATTTCTTGAATAATTGACATCTCTAAGCTCACTTCGCATGAGAATGTTTATGGTGCAAATCGGGGAAATGATGATGGGAATGAGCCAGTGGGGAATGATCGTGCCGATGAGAGTGGGGCTCATGCACATCGTCAGAATCCGAATGATCGTGTTGATGGTGGCTATCGTGCGAATGCGCGTGTTCGTGCGCCAACGGCTCGTGCAAGTGCTCGTGCCCGTGGCGTTCCGACAGGTGCAGCCAGACTCCCCACCCCATCAGGATCGCGGCGAAGAGTAGGTTTACTGTAACCACGTCGCCGAGGAGCAACACCGAGAAAATGCTACCGATAAAGGGAGCGGTCGCAAAGTAAGCGCCCGTCCTCGCTGTCCCCATATGCCGCAGCGCGAGAATGAAAAACACCAGACTGATCCCGTACCCGAATAAACCGAGGACTGCCGATGCCGCGGCAGTAGAGAAACCTATCGAAAGAGCGCCGCTCTTCGCTGCGACCGCGAGGTTGACCAACCCGCCGACCAGACCTTTAGCGAACGCGATCTGGATCGGATCGCCGCCTGAAATTTGCCGGGTAAGATTATTGTCGATCCCCCATGCGAGGCAGGCTCCGAGCAATAATACAAAACCATCCCAGCCAAACTCGCCGCCGCCGCCGCTCCATGAAAGCGATACTCCTCCCAATATGATGAATGCCACTCCAATCGCGATCCGGCGGTCGAAGTTTTCGCGAAAGAGAAACCACGCAAGCAGGATAGTGAACACCGACTCCATATTGAGCAGGAGCGACGCGGCGAAACCGGAAAGCTTCTGCAATCCCATCATCAAAAGCAGTGGGCCGAGCACTCCGCCGGATAGTATTGCGCCGGAAAGCCAACCCAAATCCTTGCGACGGAGTGGCGCTTCGTTCCGCCGAACGCCTCGCACCAATCCGATCAGCAACCAGACGCCCAATCCCGCCGCCGAACCGAGATAGAGTAGTCCGGCAAGAAGAGCGGGCTCGACCGAGCCGACGAGTATCTTCGCTGCCGGCGCGCTGATCCCGAACAGGAACGCAGCTCCGAGCGCGAAGAAGACGCCCTTTCCAAGCGCATTGATTGGATGTTGGTTGAATTTCAAACGCCTTCGCTCTCTTTACAACTCAAGTAATACTTCCAGCGCGAGTTCCATCATTCCCCAGCGGATGTCCTTTCGGTGAGTCCATCGGCGAGAATCCCACTGCTCGCCCGAGACGTCGTCGCCTCCGTAGAGTATCTGCCCAAATGTCACGCTCCGAAATTTCGCAACCGCAAAGAACGCCGCCGCTTCCATCTCGACCGTCAAGCAGCCCTCTGCTCTGCGACGCCGAACCTTTTCGCGGGTTTCGCGGAAGAAGCCATCGGTCGTCCATGTCTTGCCGGTGGAGTATGGAACTCTGTTCTTTTCAAGAGTTCGGATTATCGCCTCAACCGCCTCGAGACTCGGCTCAACTTCACGGGAAGGAGGCAGGTAATGGTAACTGGTACCCTCGTCTCGAACTGCCGAGGTTGGCACGACCAAATGTCCGAGGTGTATCTCACTGTCGAGCACACCGGCGGCTCCTATGGCGATGAACTTCCGACAGCCGCACGCGATCACATGCTCGAGGTTGCCTCCGCCGAACGAGGCTCCGATTCCGGGATGGAATATGGCTATTCGCTGTCCCATGTGCTCCATCTCATAGAGCGGATTCGAGCCCATCTCGCCGCTTATATCGCAGATTTGAGTCAGTTTCCCCTCGTCGCGAAGCCTTCCGATCGCCTCCTGAAAGAAGCAGACAACGCACTTTTCCGGCGCGCCAATATCAAGTACTAAACGGGATGGCTCAAGCAGAGCCTCTCGATTGGGATCATATTCAAGTATTGGGAAATCCATATCCTATTCTGCTAAATCTGCGTAATCTGCTGTTCAACCTTTAAGATGATCTTTCCGATCATTTCCCCCGCCTCCAGTCTCCGATGAGCCTCTTTTGCTTCGGATAGCGGCAACACATCGTGGATGAGCGGTTTGATCTTCCCAGCAGCGGTGAGATCGATCAGTTCGGCGAATTCTTGCTTTGTCCCGAGGTATAATCCCTTGACCGAGAGGTGCCGTAAGTAAGTCATGTGCAGCGAGAACGGGCTCACTTCACGCCCGGTAATAATTCCACAGAGCAGAATCGTTCCGCCCTTTTTCACCATCTGAAAAGATTTCGGGAAGGTCTCCGGTCCAACGTAGTCCATGATCAGATCGACTCCCGCCGGACAAATTTTCATAACCTCCCCCTGAACATCATCCGTCTTGCGGTTGAAGACATAGTCCGCACCGAGCGACTTCATCACCTCGAGCTTCTCCGGCGTCGAGCCAGTAGCTATCACCGTTGCGCCGAGTTGCTTGGCAATCTGGATGGCGATTGTTCCAAGCCCGCCTGTTCCTCCCCAAATGAAAAAGGTCTGCCCAGCCTTCAGGTCGCCGACACTCTTTAGTCCATGATAGGCCGTTAAGCCAGCGACTGGAAGTGAAATTGCCTGTTCCCATGGAATCGAGTCTGGCAGTGGGAAAGCGTTAACGGCAGGGATGCAGGCAAATTCAGCGTAACCGCCTTTCAGGTGGAGTCCGAAGTACTTCCAGTTCAGACAGAAGTTCGGCTTGCCATCTTTGCAGAGTTGGCACTGACCACAGGCGATCAAGGGATAGGCGACAATGCGGTTGCCTACGAGGCTCTTATCGACGTCTTCACCGACTTCAGCGATTGTTCCGGCAATGTCGCCGCCGGGGATATGAGGAAAGGGGATAACGATGCCCGGGTAGCCGCGTCGAACGACGAGATCGACCTGATTGAGGCCGGTGGCCGCGACTTTGACGAGGACTTCACCTTTGCCCGGCTTTGGGGTGGGAAAGTCAGTGGTGTATGTAAGGACGTCACGGTCGCCGTGAGCGGAAATTGATATAGCTTTCATTCTTCCTCGTAACGCCGCCGTCCCGGCGGCAATGATTGATTCACTCGCAAATTGCCGCCGGGGCGGCGGCGTTACTGAATCGGCAGCAACACAAAAATCACCAAATCCCACACCGCATGGCTGATTATCCCCGGCCAGACCGACTTGTAATGCCTATACATCAGCGCCCAAAAGACTCCGCAAATCAGCGCCGCCATGACCAACATGAAATTGAATGACCAGATATGGATCAGCGCATAGATCAACGTCGCGACAATCAATCCCTTCCACTCGCCCAACTTTGCGGAGAACCGCCGCTGAACATAGCCCCGCCAGAAAATTTCCTCAGCCGGGCCAATCCAGAACAGGAGCAGCGCTCCAATAACCCACGGCGGCGCCTGAGTCTTAGTGCTGTATATTCCGGCAACTTGTGGCTTGGCGAAGTCGAAGAGCGTACTCGATATGCGGTCGCCGACGAAAAACACGCCATAGAGAACCGCCGCGGCGATAAGCCCAATCCAGATATGGGACAGCTTAAAGGCGAACGCTTCTTGAAATGTCCAAGCCGAGCCACCTAATAATGGCGGCGGCTCCTTTTTCGCATCGCTTAAACTCCACACAACGAGAAAGGTCGTCGCAATGAACATTCCTCCCCAAAAGCCAAATGAAGGATTTAGCCATGGGTTGAATATGAGAAACCACCAGACAGCAGCCGCACCTATTTGATAGTAAAACATTTACGATTCTTGTTAATGGCGTTCAGAGCGATTGTGTAGTCCGCACAGCTATCAGGACATGATTTCAACGAGATCATAAGAGCTGTGCGGGTTACCCTTCGTAATACAAGCTTTCAGCTTCAGGTTGATTCGCCCCTCTTCCCAAAGCCCAAAGTCCAAAGCCTAAAGCCTACTTTACAACCGCCCCAATCACAATTCCAGCCGCCAACAGCACACCGAACATCAGGTGGTGCTGAGCGGTCTGTACGTCAAGTGTGGCGATATCCTCGACATTACCGGGTTTACTCGCCGCCATCTGTTTAAGGTTCTTCAGCGCGGGCGGGAGGCTGAGCAAAACCGCAAGCGAGTAGATCGGGAGCACTTTCGCGGCAACCATCCAGATCACCGAAACAAAAGCGCCGAGAATCAGGAAGAAGTACTCGACCTTCGCGGCCTTGTGTCCAATCACTCCCGAAAAGGTCTTGATCCGCGCCTCAGCGTCATGGACGATGTCGCGAGTGTTGTTGGCTTGGAGAATCCCGGCAGTCAAAAGTCCAATCGGGATTGAAACAAGCAGCGGCAGCCGTAACGCCGCCATGTTCCATTCGCCTGTCAGCGTATAGTACGATCCGATGGTCATCAACGGCCCCATCAACGTGAAAACGCCGATGTCGCCCAGAGCGATATACTTGAAACCCATCGGTTTGCCGCAGTACAGATACCCCCCAAGGAAGCCAACCAGCCCGAGAATGAACATATGCATGCCGCGAACCGCTATCAGGATGAATCCGAGCGCGATTGCGACCCCAAAAACCAACCATGCGCCCTTGAGGATCTGCTTGGCGATCAGCAATCCGTCCGTCACTACCCTGCTCGATCCGAAAGTATAATTCTTATCGACGCCCTTCTGATAATCGAAGTAGTCACTCATGAGGTTCGTCGCAGCATGGTAGAGTATCGCACAGATGACGACCAGCGGAAAGAGCTCCCAGCGGACTTCACCGGTAGAGTTAAGTGTCAGTAAAGCTCCGACCAGAACCGGCACGATTGAAGCTGGAAAAGCAAAAGCTCGGATCGCCTGCATCCAGACGCTGACAAGGGAGCGTTCTGGAGCGGTTATATTTGCAGTCATCAGGATTCCTATTAGAGATGCGGTTTGTTAAAGAAGTTCAAAAGATAGGAGGGAAAGGACGGTTTGTCAATGCGAAAGAGGCAGCGAGTGAAATGGAGGCGTCTTAGCACTGTCTAAGACCAACTTCACGATGGATCTACATAAGGATTGAGGTTTCATTCCGGAAGTAAGCTGTCAATCCTCCGCGGTTGACAGCGTATTTCCAGTATTATCATTTCTGTCAACCGCGGAGGGTTGACAGCTTGCGCAGAAATGCTGAGCCGCTCGAGACACATCACTGGGCGAAAAGCTACTTTCTCTCCCGCGCCGCTTCTGCCTTCAACATCATCAACGTTCCCTGCACGCCGTGGCTGTCGGCGTACTTGGCGACATTGCGGTAACCGACGCCGTAGAGCGGATCGTTGGATTTCTCTAATCCCCCGAGGAAAAAGCGCCCACGCTCATTGCCAAGCTGACTGTAGATCAGACTGGACGCCCAGTTGGCGCTCCCTTCGCGCAACTCGAGGGACGCTGATTCAACATTGTTTTCGTGTTGCCAGATATGCATCAGTTCGTGAGCGATAACTCCCTGAAGCAAATCTTCAGGCAGCCCCGTCAGGACTTTAATGACAGCGGTCGCTTCTGTTACTTCCGCTCGACTGTTGTGCCAGAGAATCCCTGCATAGTTGTGCGCGGTAGCGCCCGCTTTTCGCCCTTCATTTAAACTCTCATAGTTCACCAATTCGATCCGCAATCCGAGCGTCGTCACGACAATCCCCAGCCTCGCGAGTCGCTCACGGACAGTCTCGAGCAATTCTCTCGCCTTTTCGGGCGACTTCACCGACGATTGAGCGCAGATCGGGCAAATTGGTCGCCCCGGCTCGATCTCAACGCCGTCGCGCTGGATTAACCGACCGCAAACGATGCAGGCAGGGAACTCTTTTGCATGGCGGGGATGAAAGCGGATACCCCAGAAATCGGTAATCGCCGCTTCGCCGAGCGGATCGCCGCAGATGTCGCAACGCGGCGCGACCGATTCACGGTAACAGGAGGTGTGGTAGGTTTTTCCCTGATAGGAAGTGTAGTTGACGTCGGTGATCGATTTGTTGCAGAAGGCGCAGACAGCCTGCTGCCGCTTCTGCAAACATTCCCGATGGTAGTACTTACCCGAGGCGTCGTGCAGATAGTCGTCGCGGATCTGCCCTCCGCACCCCGCGCAGACAAAGCACTCGGGGTGGTAGAGCTTTCCGTCTATGACCGCCGCCTGCTGGGTGATTGGCTTGCCGCACGCCGCGCAGGTGTATTCCGGCGCTGCTGAAACAGGATCGGAAGCAATTGTGGCTATCATAAGCGCTGTCAGTAAAACTAAGATTGTGCGCACGCGCGCCCCGATCCTAAAATCAGGATGAATGAAATGGCTGCGACCCTCGCCGCCTTAACATATTCTACGCAATATTGGCGCCGGAAGTTGCAGATGGATTAGCGGGAAATTAAGACACAGGAGAATGGGCATCCCTGCTTGGAGTCCAGGAGGATGGGCGTCCCTGCCCGTCCAACATTTCCGATTCCAACAGGACGGGCAGGGACGCCCATCCTCCTGGCCCAAATCCTAAAGCCCAAAGTCTAAAGTCTAAAGCCTACTTCACCAACTCAACCTTCTGCACCGCTGATGCATCTGCTCCGTTGAGCCTCAGCATGAACGTCCCGCTCGGCAGTTCCCCTCCCTGCAGGATGCTCCGGTAGCTCCCCGCTTCCTTCCACCCGTCCGCCAGCCTCGTCACCAACCGCCCCTGAATGTCCACCACGTCCAACGCATATCTCCCCGGCTTGGGAAGAGTGTAGGAGATGGTTGTCGAGGAGTTGAAGGGGTTGGGGAAGGGAGTAAGGGAAAGGATTGAGGGCGGTTTGACGACCGATTGAAATGGGACAGCAAGACTACCGTGAAGATGATATGCATGAATCGACGATCCGCTCAACACATAGGCAATATCTCTTTCGATATCCAATTTTAAATTTTTCACAGTATAGGGTAGTGAAATCTCGGCGACCGGCCGATCATTAATTCCACCCAAATATCCGGTATACGCGCTCAGTGCGGTTCTATAAGTTGAAATCAAACTATTCGCGGCACTGACCGCTTCGATGGAATATATTTGGGAGGGGAAATCGTGGTCGCTATACTCCTCTGACAATAACAGGCGATCCAGCCGGATCGCAGTGTCGGCGTCACTTATATCAAACAAGTCATAGATGTGATACCACACGCTCCCGTTTCCCGGGTAATCCGGATTAGGTTCAATCGCAATGCGATGGAGAAAACGCCCCTCGATCAGACAGTTCAAGGCTATTGGTTTCAGGAAGGATCTGATTAGACGGGGTGAATCGGGAGCTTCAAGATCGAAAAAGAGGACGCGATCTGAACAATAAACCTGAAGATTATTGCCCTCTAATTTCAAATTTTGTGATCGCCTTATTTGACCATCAAGATTCAGTTGACCTATGAAATTGGGATTATTGGGATCACTACATTCATAAATCAGTATTCTGCATCTATCGTCAGCAACATACAAATAATCATGATACAGAATTATCCCTAAAACCGCGCCGTTAATTTCCCGTCCAATTATTGTAGAACGTAGATCTGGATCGCCGTTGCCGGAAATATCAAAAAAACTGAAAGACGTATCGGCATTGACCGTAATGCAGATATCCTCGTCGGCAGCAACTCTCACCACTCGTTCGCCGTCCGACCATGTACCGATCTGTCGAGGAACATTCGGGTCGGAATAATCGACGATACGAAGTCCAGCAATCCCGGTGGCAAGGCAGACTAAATCACCGACGAGAGCGAGATCCTCCGTTACGCCGCGATTGTCAATATTGCCAATAAATTCAGGATCGGAAGGATCGGTTGTCGAATACAATTCAACCACGTATTGGTTATCGATAATCGACATAAGTGATTCTTCTGCCGAAATACGTCGTCCGTTGGTTCGCGCAGAGCCATTAAATAGTATTTCAGGCTCTTCAGGATTGGAAATGTCAGTAATTGCAATACCATTCGCGCCACGAACTGAATAGATTCGATTTCTGTCCAGCGATACGTCCGCCACGGAGTCAATCTCAGGAAGATCGGCTGAAACCTGAATATCTCCCGGATCGCGGATATCTACCAAACTAATGAAATTCCCTCGTCCGCCGGCTACACCTACCAAAGTATTTCCTTCGTGGTTTATTACACTTGGAAATACTTGAATGCCTGGTGGATCGAGCTCTACCAGCCGTGCTGAATCGGAGAAATCGAGAATGCTCAATCCAGCCTCATCACCATAGAACAATCTGTATAACAATTGACCGTTTATGCAGTAATTCGTTCCAAACTCAAGGTCTGGGAAGCCATTCCCAAGTTCATCTTCATGAACTACATTAAACAACACTCGAGGGTTGCTAATATTTGTAATATCAAAAATATTAAACCAGGTCACGGAATAATACCACTGACCCCGCGGATAGTATTCGACTCCGCTATATATCGCAAATGAATCCGAAACAGCGAAACTCCCGTTGATTCCTCCGATATGAGAAACAGTCGTCATTTCAAACGGATCAGAAATGTCTATGGCATAGGCATTCCCGCCGTCTCGGACCCACATGATCGTATCGATTATTGCAGATATCTCTCGTACTCCGCTCAACGCGACATAAGAGACAAGATCGGGATGGTCAGGTTCGGAAATATCCCAGCACTGAATCTCCTGTCCGGTTGCGATGTACGCGAAGCCTCTGTCAAGTTCAATATCGAGAGGCTGGGCCCAAAAGTGAAGAATAGTGGACAACGGCTCAAATCTCGGCTGAGCCTCGACTTGAAGTGCATTGGTCGCCAGCAATAGAAATGCGACCGGAAGGATCGAGTTGTTTCTGTGATTTTGAGAAAATCCCCTCATACGTGCCTCACACGATAAGATTAGAAGTAATGGAAGCGGCTGAATCCGCCCCTCGATAGTCTCAGAATAAGCAGTCACGATGGACTTTCATCTGCCATCCAAGCTTCCCGACAGCTCACTGCTTCTTTCCATGTAGTCAATCCTTCTAGAGATGGCACTTTGATGGATGTCCGGGATACTGTAGTCAGATGAGAATAATAGACACCTTAGACGAGCCTCCATTCCCGTAAAACGGGAATGGAGGTCTTGCTGATCAAGCTGTCTATCACCCCGATCTTCACGCCACCGTAATCTTCTTCTCCAGATAGACGTCTTGAATCGTGTTCAGGATCTTTACGCCCTCGGGCATCGGCTTCTGGAAAGCCTTGCGCCCCGAAATCAGCCCCATTCCGCCGCCGCGCTTGTTGATGACCGCCGTGCGAGCCGCCTCGACGAGGTCGTTCGAGCCGGACGCTCCGCCCGAGTTAATCAGCCCGATCCGCCCCATATAGTTGTTCGCCACCTGATAGCGGACGAGGTCAATCGGGTGGTCGGTCATCAAGTCGCTGTACATCCGCTTGTCGAACTTGCCGTAGCTGCTCCCGCCGACGTTCAACGCCTCATAGCCGTGTCCCGCGTCGGGGAGCTTCTGCTTGATGATGTCGGCCTGGATCGTCACGCCGAGGTGGTTCGCCTGACCGGTCAAGTCCACCGAGGCGTGGTAGTCCTTTTTTTCGATCTTAAAGGCGTCGTTGCGAGTGTAGCACCAGAGGATCGTCGCCATGCCGAGTTCATGCGCCTGCTCGAACGCTTCGGAGATTTCCTGAATCTGGCGGGTGGATTGATCCGATCCGAAGTAGATCGTCGCGCCGACGCCGACCGCGCCCATGTTGAAGGCTTGCTCGACCGAGCCAAACAGGATCTGGTCGGGATTGTTCGGGTAGCTTAGCAGTTCGTTGTGATTGATCTTGACTATAAAGGGGATCTTGTGCGCCCACTTGCGCGACACGGCTCCCAGCACGCCGAAGGTCGAAGCGACCGCGTTGCAGCCTCCTTCGATTGCGAGTCGGACGATGTTCTCCGGATCGAAGTAGATCGGATTCGCCGCAAATGAGGCTCCCGCTGAATGCTCGATGCCCTGATCGACCGGCAGGATCGAGAGGTAGCCTGTTCCGGCCAGCCTGCCGTGATTGAAGATTTCGGCCATGCTGCGCAGCACAGCGGAAGTGCGGTCGGTCGGTATGAAGATCCGGTCGATGTAGTCTGGTCCCGGGAGGTGGATCGATTTTTTCGGGATTTTGGTGCACGTGTAGTTGAGTAGAGTGTCTGATTCCTTCCCGAGGAGGGCGGTGATTTGATCAAGCGCCTTGGCCATTGGATTGCCTTTTGTTTATTGAACTCGATTTGGGGTTAACAATTTAGAAAGGGGATACATTCAATATAAGCGTCTTAATGCGATCCGGCAACTTCGTTTGAGGAATCGGCGTCTCGCTTGTCCGCCATAAAGCCGTTAGTCAGTACGGTTGACCTTGTATCTTATAGGGTAACCCGCACAGCTCTGACAATCTCATTTGAGAAGTATCACGCCGGAAGGCTTCGAGATTGTCGGCTCTTCGATTCTTACGAAGTAGAGTCCGGTTGGAGCGAACGATAAAGCGTTATCACTCCAGTTCACCGACACGACTCCTGCACTACTCAATCCAATACTCATCTCCGACGCCTTCCGACCGGCAAGATCATAGACAGCTAACTTTACCCGACCAGCGACTGGCGCGTGGATTCGCACTTGAAGCGCTCCATTGAAGGGATTGGGCGACAGCGAGAGGATCTCCCAGCTCGATATCATGGTCGGCGATTTTAATTTCACGCCTTGATAAGCGTGATTGACGCTTCCCGGAGTGCCGTGAACAGCAGGAAAACGTGACGCCTCCCAGTTGTCATGTCCGTAGTTGGACAACTCAGGATTGACCAGTTCCAGCGTAGCGCCGTCTCCATCGGCTTCGTTAGGCCACGGCTCATTGTCGTCATAGGCTACCCAATCAACCGGATTGCCATTCCTGTCGCAAAGTCTGACTTCATCGCCGCCGTTGCTGAAAGAGAAGGCAAATCCACCGATAAACGCCGCTTCGGGCCAGACCTCACTGAACTTCTCGGTGTCGGCTGCGAAGGTAAGGTACTCGCCCGGACTGATAGTTACCCCCTCGGGAATCGAGTAGTTATTTGCCTCCCCGTCCTGAATCATCCAGCCGGAGATGTCCACTTCATCGCTTAACGCCGTTAGCTCGATCCAGTCGCCGCAATTGAACTCACGGGAGCAATTGTAATTAATTTCATTGATAACTACTCGCGACGGCGGATCGGAAAGACGGAGGGGACGCGCGAGTACTGATGCTGCAAGCCGCCTGCCGCCGGGGCTTTCGAGGATGATTGAGTCGTTGACCAGCGGTGAAAAGAAATAACCACCGGTCCATCGACGAGATGGATAGCTCATCCGGGAATATTCCAGATGATTGGTCACGAAAAGAGTGTCTCCCGGCTCAACCGGCTGAAGTTCCGGCAAACGACAGCGGCGCACATCGTCCAACACGACCGAACAATCTGAAAGGTTGATTGGATTTTCTGTCCGATTGATCAGCCCAACGGATCGTGTAGAGGATTCGAGAATCTCTTCAAGCGGTGTGATCCCAACGCTGCCTTCCGCCGGAGGATTTGCATCGAGGTGGACTGCGGGGATATCAAAGATGGAATTCTGTCCCAGTTCAAAACCGCCCCATGGGTAAGGATAACTCCCGCCGCTATCGTCCACCACTCGATAGAAGAAATGCAGCGGGGCAGTGAGATCAGCAAAAGAATCCTTTGTTGAGTATAGTCCGTCGCCTGCGGCTTCATCCCCTAAGGCGCCGTTGTCCATCAATCCAAGGATCAAGATCTGTCCGGTCTGATCGTGGATCTCTACGGCAGCCGAAGTTGGTCTCCTCGCAAACTGAAGCCCGAAGAAGATCGAATCAGCCTGATCGCTCAGGTAATCGGGCTCAACTCGCCACGATAAATGAGATTCGGGACGGAAACGATCGCCAATGTTATTTAGAAAGCCGCTGCGTTGGGAGAGGTATGTGCGGATTTTCGCTTCTTCCTGATCGAACGATTCATTCGTCCCTTGTTTCATTGTATCGAGATAGACATCATTACGGATCAACTCGAATTCATCATGAATGATGCTATCCAATCGGGCAAATCCCTCGCCTCCCATCGTCTGGATCAGTTCGCGAAAGCGATTCCGATATTCAGGAACTCGAATCAACCGATTTATGACGACGTTCGATTCCAAGGCTTCAAATCGCAAAAGTTCGGGATGATTTACCCACTCTCCTGTCCAGACGTTCCCAAAGGTCGCGTCACAATCCCATAGAACGACAGTCACCCGTCCGTCGCGCAATCGGGCGAGATGTTGATTCTTGGAAAATCCGTCGTAGTTGGCGATAACGAACTGAAGAGCAAAGTAACGAAGAAAGGCGTCCACATCGAGCCAGCGCTCAATTTCTTCCGCGAATCTTTCCGAAGACGAGTGATAGACCTTATTTATCAACGAAGCGAGGCTGTCGTAAGCGTTTGGCTCACGCTCTTCGAGTTCGTAGGAGCCGACAAACGCACTCACAACTGTTATTGGAGCGAACCGGGCAGGATGAGCGGCGGTGAAAAAGAGTGAGGATATCTCGACGTCGCGCCTCTCGAAGAAGGACTTATCCACTGGTTCGGTCTCAAGATAAACTCCATAATACATTTCATTTACGATCAATGAGACATGACGCATCTGCGACGCCTGCATTCCTGCATCAATGGCAAGCCGGGCGGCGAAATAGTCTCTTGACTGGGAAAGGTCGCGATATTCGGCGTCGAGATTTACAGAAGTGTAATTCAGGGGGCTATCGTCGGTAAACTTCAACTTCCAAGAGTGTTTGGGAAGGTCTCGGGCGCTGGCGCCGCGGAATCGGACTGCGCAGTTGTAAGTTTGTCCTTCATACTCAACCTCGCCGGGGTATTCCGTCGGCGACCATGGATCAGCTTCCAAACTGGCCAAATATCTGTCGGCTATAGTAAGACGATAGAGTGGAAGTGAATAATCCTGTCCATAAGCTGCAGAATGCACAAAACATAGAGAAAACACAATCGATAAGGAGAGATAAAAGGCAAGAGAAGATGGAAGCGTTAGGCGGATTCCGTTCGAGGTTCGGTTCATTTTATTATGCGGAGTAAACGAAACTATTGCGGGGGGGGTGCATTATAGTTGCAGTCGGATCGTCATTCCCACGAAGGTGGGAATCAAGTCAAGCCTTTGTCATTGAAAGAGTTGTCTGGATTCCAGCCTTCGCGGGAATAACGCACCAAGCACACTATTAACTGCCCCGGTTAAGAGTAACATCAACTTGAGTTCCTGAACTATTCAGCTTGTTCAGCTTGCCAGGAACTTATCAATCTTCATTCTAAGCTGCTCAAAGATGATTTCTTCTGACGGTTCGCCGTCTAAGACAAGGATTCTCTCCGGTTCTGCTTCAGCGAGAGTTAGGTAACCCTCCCTGACACGCTCAAGAAAACCAAGCCCTTCCGCTTCGATCCGGTCGTGCGATCTGTTCAGACGAGCAAGCGCTTTATTTGGCGCAAGATCCACTAAAAAGGTCAAATCGGGTTTCCGCCCGTGCGTCACCAGAGAATTCAGTGTTGCAAGCGCGGCGATATCCATTCTTCGCCCATATCCCTGATAAGCAATCGTCGAGTCGATGAACCGATCGAGCAGCACGATGCAGCCTCGCGCCAGCAATGGTTCGATGGTCTGGCGCATCAGTTCGGCGCGGGCAGAAAAAAAGAGCAGCGCTTCGGCCATTTCGCCGAACTCAATCGCATCGCCGTCTTTGTTGTTTCCTTTCAGGAGTAGTTCCCGCACTGCTTCGCCGAACTGAGTCCCTCCCGGTTCCCGGAAGAGTGCACAGTGGATCTCCCAATCGCGTAAATATCGGTATAGACGTTGCGCCTGAGTCGATTTTCCCGCTCCATCGATCCCTTCGAAGCTGATCAGGCGGCCTTGGTCAGCCATGCTTGATCCTGTGCGTCGGAGGTTTGAGAAACAGGTAGATCCCACCGGCGATCATGACAGCCGAGCCGATCATACTGCCCGTAACGTTGACTCCGAGAACTGTGAAGGGGATGCCGCTCGGTTCGTAATACCGGAGCGCTTCTACCCAGATCCTCATCATCCCATAGATCACCAGAAACAGCGCGAAGAGTTCTCCTTCGAATCGGCGGCGGGGAGTGTACCAGAGCAGTACAAGCGCGATGAGAGAATTGTAGATAAAGTCGTAGATCTGCGTCGGATGGACATGCTCGCCGGGGAAGACAATGCTCGCAAAAGCGCCTTTCGGAAACAGAACGCCCCACGGTTGGTGAGTCGGCAGGCCAAAACAGCATCCATTGAGGAAACAGCCAACCCTTCCGATTGCGAGCCCAAACGCGAGCGAGGGCGTCATCACATCGACCAATCGCCAGAATGGAATCTTGCGTCTCTTTGCAAATATCGCTGCCGCTGGGATTGCAAAGGCAACTCCACCCAGGACTACGAGTCCGGCGATACCGATCGAGCCATCCGACTGGAACGGGCTGATCGCGTCGAGGGGTCTCGCGGCGAACTCGCCCCAGTTAAAGATGACGTAAGTTAATCTCGCGCCGACCAGCGAGCTGATCATGATCCAGACGACGAAGTCCATGATCGCGTCGGATTCGATTCCGACTTTACGCGCACGTTTGATTCCGAGCCAGAGGCCGAAGGCAAACGCGAGAAAGATCATCAGCCCGTAGCTATGTAGCTTGAATGGGCCGAGTGAGAATAGTACCGGGTGAATAGAAACTCCTTACTTGCGTCGGTAGAACGGGCGTCCCGCCCGTTTTTTATCAGAGATTCAGTAGGATAGGCGTCCCCGCCTGTCCACGCTTTCTCCCATACCCTTCTACTGCCAACCCGCCGTGGTTGGCAGAAATTAAGCAGTATCATTAGCTTGCTCTACCAACCGCGGCGGGTTGGTAGTAGGGATAAGGGGGATCTACATTCTCAGACTGACTCCTTCACGGAAAGGGCTCCCCTATTTCCCCTTCCCTGCATCGTTCCCCCCGTGGCAATCCGTGCAGGTCATCCCGACCGGTTTAAACCGAATCATCGTCCCGCCGTCGGGAGCGGTCTCGCTGAAATGGCACTTTTCGCAAGCTACTTTGGCGTGGACGCCTTCAAGCTTGAACTGACTGTCGCGATTGTGCTCAAACTTCAGCCATCGCCATCCTGCAGGAGTATGGCAGCGCGAACACTGCGCCTTGCCCTTCTCTTCAGCGAGAGCAAGTTGACCTCGATGCGAGTCCTTGTGGCAGTCGCCGCAATACGCTGACAGCCCGGCGAGTTTAACGACCTTCTTTCCCCCCTCCAGAATCCGATGGCAGCCGTCGCAGCGAGCGGTCTGGTGCTTCCCTTCCAGCGCGAATCGAGTCTTCGCATGGTCGAATGTGACCTTCCCCCAAGCCTCGGTAGAATGGCAACTCTCGCAACCCGATCCTGCCATTAATCGATCAACTTCGCCCTTATGGATATCGCTGTGACAGGTCTTGCACTTGAAATCTGAGTGGTCAAATTGAGCATAAGTCGCGCCTGATGAGTCCTTTACAGCGGCATGACAGGCAATGCACGGCGTCGCGAGATGGCCTCCCGTCAGAACGAAACGACTCTTCTGATGTTCCTCGATACCAAATTTCGCTGGAAGAAATCCTTCGACGGAATGGCAGCTTTCGCAAGCGCCTCCGTCAGGCCGGTCTTTAAACTGCCCGCGATGCTCATCTGAATGGCAATCCTTACAGACTGCAAACTTCAACTGAGCTGTTTTTGAATCGCTCCTATGACATTTGGCACAGGCGACATCCAGATGCTTGCCCAGCAAGGGATAATCGGTCTTGGAGTGATCGAACGCCGCTCCCTTGATCTGATTAAAGCCCGTAGTTGAATGACACTTTTCGCAGTCTGCGCCGAACTTCCCCTTATGAGCGTCCTGATGACACGCGGTGCAAGAAGAAAAGTTCAGGTTCTTGTAAACCGAATATTGCCCGGCGTCCTGTTTCTTAGTAAGAATGCCTGCAAACTGCGAAGCAGGCGCGGTCTGATATTTGTGGCATTTCTGGCATTCGACGCTTGCGTGCTTGCCGGTCAACGCGAATTTTGCCGTTTCATGTTTGAATCCGGTAACCGGTTTCCAGCCGTCCATCGAGTGACATTTCAGGCATTCCGCGCCGAGTTGGCCCTGATGCTCATCCGCGTGGCAAGAAAGACACTTCCTGTCGAGTCCAAGCAGCGTCCGCTCGATGTTGAGCGATTGATCGCCGCTTGCCGCTCGGTTGAAGGGAGCCTTGTGGCAGGCTGTGCATTCCTGTTTGGCGTGAGCGCTTTCCAGTTTGAAACCGGTCAGCTCATGGTTGAAGTTTTCGCGCTTGTCCGGCCATTTCACCAGCTGGTAATCGAGACCGTGATGCTCTGAATGGCACTTGAAGCAGAGCTTGCCCCTGACTTCAGCCGACGCGTGGAAACCCAGTCCTGCTTCGATTCGAGATTTCAGCATCACATGGCATTGAAGACACTTTATCGGAGACGCCGACTGCCCTAATTCATGGCAGGAAGTGCAGTTTGATATCCCCTCAAGCGCAACATGCCGCCGCGAAAGTTTACCAGGCGAGATCTGCGCGCTCGAAATGGAAGCAACGCTTAGCATGAGAAAGATAAATAGGCGCCCGGCGATCTTCTTCAAGCTTCACCCAGATAATTTGGAAAGGACGACCAGTATATATTTTAAGCGCATTAATTGATACTTTTCGTAAGGTTCCGTACCGCGTAGAGGCAATTTCAAGCGAGTTCACAAGTGAGATAGTGTAGGTGTCATTCCCACGAAGGTGGGAATCCAAACAAGTCACTCATATTCCATTGGTTGTCTGGATTCCCACCTTCGTGGGAATGACGGGTGTCTGTTACTCTTAATTATTGAATTAGATACAATTCATGCGCCTGCATCTCATCCGCCCCGCTTACTTCCCCTCCAACCTCGCCAGTCCTGCTCGAGCATTTTCTGCTTCCGGTGAACTTGGCGCGACGGTCAACAAGCGATTCCAATGTCGTCTGGCCGAAACTGTATCACTCCCGTTCGCCGCAAGTGCTCCAAGATTGTAGAGTACTCCCGGATGGTCGGGATGGTCTGCCGCCGCTGCCAGCAACTCCATACGCGAGGAATCGCTCATCCCCATCAGATAGAGTTCCTTTGCGATATCCAGCCGAATTTCCCAAGCATCCCGCGCCGTATCAAGTTCGAGAAAGGCGCGATAGTACTTGATCGCTTCCGCGTGATTATGCGCCTCTGCTTGCAGGTTGCCTAACTGCAACGCTATCGGAGCATGGACCGGATGTTTCTGCCACATCGCCTCCAGTTCACGAATTTGTGCACCGATACTATCTCCGGGCGCATCCTGCGGGGCGAGCGAAGGAGCGCCGCTCGCAACCCGGATCTCGGCCTTGGGTTTCAACGATTGACGGTAAAGCAGAACGATACCGACGATCGCGATCATTACAACAATTAAGCCGACTATCGGCTTTTTATTCGATGGATGTGTATCTGAAATTAACGTTCTCCGAACTTTCGAGTTACTTCAATGCCAACTTTCTTAAGGAACTCCGAGGGTAGTTCGCCTCCGGCAAACACAAAAATCTGATCATTGGGAAGTTCGATCTTGGCCCCGTTCATATCGAGAACGACTTTGTCCGACAGAATTTCTTTCACTTCCGAGTTAAACAACGCTTTCACCTTCCCCGTCTTGATTGCTGCTTCGATCCGCTTTGAATTTCCTTCCTTGATGCGGAAGAACCCTTCGCGACGGTAGGCAATATGGACGACGTTGTCCTTCTGTTCACTCAATGCAACCGCCGCCTCAATCGCTGAATCGCCGCCCCCCACAACCAGTATCTTCAAGCCGTGGAACTTCTCGGGATCGGTCAGGCGGTAAGCAACTTTGGATGATCTCTCGCCCGGAACGCCAAGCTTTCGCGGAGTTCCCCTCCGCCCGATGGCCAGCAATACCTTTCGCGAGCGATACTCACCTTTGGAAGTAATCACCTTGAAATGGTCGCTTTCAGGAGTAATGCTATCCACCTTTTCACCCCCGCGCACCACCAGTCCCGTGGCCGTAAAAACCTTGATGAACAGCTCCAACAGCGCTTCTTTAGAAATTTCCCGCGCATTCACCAGTCCATGCAAAGGAAGATCCATCGGTTGGGTCATCACTAATTTGCGCCGGGGATAGGTGAGCACCGTTCCCCCAAGGTCTTCCTGATCTATCGTCAGGAAATTCAGCCGCTCTTTGGTGGCTTGCAGCGACGCGGCTACTCCAGCGGGCCCGGCTCCAATTACGATCAAATCATATGTTCCGTCGTCGGCTCGATTCGGACCCAGACTCTTAGCGATATTCTGTACCGCCTGCCTGCCTTGAGCTACCGCGTTGCGGATCAATCCCATCCCGCCCAATTCGCCGGCGATATAGACGCCGGGCACATTGGTTTCAAAAGTAGCACTAACAAACGGGATATCGACGCCGCGTTTCTCGGTTCCAAATACCAGCGTGATCGCCTCAGTCGGGCAAGCCGCCGCGCATGCTCCATGGCCGATGCAACGCGACGGATTGATCAGCGTCCCCTTGCCGTCGATCAATCCGATCACCTTTTCCTCAGGACACGCCTTGACACAAGCCCCCGTCCCGATGCAGGACGAAGGATCGATGTAAGGATGCAGCGAGATCGGCTCGTCGAGACCGCGTTCTTGCGATTTGCGTAAAGCTTCAGCCGCAGCCGCGCTCTTCCGCCGGTCGCCGATGATGTAGAGCAGCGGGAAACCGATGGCGATCGCTGCCACTGCGGCGTAGATTAGCGTTTCAAGCATAAGCAAGCATATAAACAACCGCAGTAACTACTGCCAACCCGCCGCGGTTGGCAGTGTACTCGAAACAACTAAAGTCTATTCTGCCAACCACGGCGGGTTGGCAGTAGTTACTGCGTCCCCTCACGTCCCCTGCTCCCAGAATCCCGGACTTCCGAACATCGCCCATACTATCACATGCACCACCATAATGATCATCATCACAATCGCAAACGGTTTGTGGATTACATGCCAGTAGTGCAGCAATCCTTCCGCTGTGTGAAGGAATTGTATGCGCCGCTTCAGAACCAGCTTCTGTTTGACGATCTTCACCGCTTCGTGAACCTGATGTCGCGATACTTTACCGCCCGCCAACAGCTCCTTGCTGAACGCGCGCAACTTGGACGACATCTTCAGGTCTTCGATAAACCAAGTCCAGACGCTTCCCCAGCCTGCTTTTTGCGGGACATCCGACGTCTGCAGCGAGTTCAGCGTCTCTTCGCTGACGCCATAGCCCGCCAGTTTAATCATCATCTCACGATCCAGTTCGTCGAGTTCACTCGCGCTGAGCTGGTTGCCGGTGCGGCTGCGAGGAATCTGGATATAGATGTATCTTCCCACCACACCCGAGAGCGCGACACCGATCATCGACCAGAACGACACAGCGACGATCCCGCCAAGCTTAAAGGAGGTATGGAAGATCACTAACAGCGGCCCGGTGATGCCCATCCAGATATGGTAAGCGAGCCAGATCCTGATGTTCCCCAACCGCCGCGCAAACCTGAACCGCTTGCGCACCGAGTAGAGCAACATGATGATCATCAGCGCGCTGCCGACGATCCCCAAGCCGTGCCCCACCATCCCGGATGGTTTCCAAACTTCATGGAGCGCATGGTCGGGGCGTAATTCCTCGCTAAGGACGTAATACCCCGATCCCACGGCGACCAGATAGACCAGCGCCGCGATCGTAAACGTGTAGAGCAGCCCGAGAATGATGCGGTTGATCGTCATTGAGTTCCATAGTTCAATTCTGCGAGAAGGGTAAAAAAGCGTCATTGCAAACCCATTCCTGCCCGATTAGCTTCTTCGCCAGACAACGCAGTGCGGGGATGGGTGCGGCAATCTCGGTCAATCTCTTGTTACTACAGTAGATTGCTTCGCCTTTCGCCCAATATGCTATATGATTGAGATACTCTTTTAAGGGCGAAAGGCTCGCAATGACACAATGAACAGCTCGTGGTTAAACGCTTCTCTGTATGCTGAACGGATTGAAGTTCGTCTCACGGTCGAAAAAGTCCTCGCCTTCGGATCGCTTCAAGAAACCGACTACGCGATACGTCACCGGCGTCGCCAGAATCTCAAAGGTGCACTTAAAAATATAATTCGAGGCGATGATGCTGATCAGCAGTTCCTTCGGCATAGTCCCCCAGAAAGCGACCAGGCAGAAGATTGCCGTATCGACTCCTTCGCCGACCAGCGTGCTCCCGATGGTGCGCATCCAGAGGAACCGTCCTTCAGTCGCGATCTTCATCTTGGCAAGCGTGAACGAGTTCGAGAACTCTCCTGCCAGATAGGCCAATAAACTCGCCAGTACGATGCGTGGAGTTGTTCCGAGTATCGCCTGATAAGCTGCCTGATTCGCCCACCCTTCGGCAGGCGGCAGCGCTCCGACGATGGCGAACACCGCGCTCATCAGCCCGGCGGCGATGAACCCGGTCCAGATCACCTTGCGGCTGCGAGCGTAGCCATAGACTTCGGTCAGCACGTCGCCGAAGATATAGGCGAGCGGAAAGAGGAGCGTTCCTCCGTCGAAGGTGAACGGCCCCAGCATCAGTATTTTCGACGACGCTACATTGCTGATCAACAGCGCCGCGACAAACAGCCCGGTGATCAGATCTAGATGGCGGAATGGTTTATTGGTCATTTATTTTATGTTATGAAAGAATTTCTCAGAAAGGGGAATCGTCGTCCCTTTTCCATTTTGCATTCTGCATTTTGCATTCCGCAATCTGCAATCTTCAATCCTCATTCGCCAGCTCCCCCCTCAGCGCCGTCCAAGCGGCGGTCCTCGGACTGGCGAGATAGGTGTCTCCCAACCCCTGCTTGCCTCGGAAGTTGCGGTTCGAGGTCGAAACCTGCACCTCCCCCTTGCCAGTCATGCCGATCTGTCCCGACGCACAGCCTCCGCAACCGGCTTGCGAAACAATCGCTCCCGCCTTGGCCAGCGTTGCCAGCGTGCCGTCGTCGAGGATCTTCAGATAGACTTCCCGCGTCGCCGGAACCATCTTCAGCATCACTCCCGGCGCGACTCGCTGCCCCTTCAACACCTCCGCCACCGCGTGAAAGTCTTCCACCCGCCCGTTGGTGCACGACCCGACAAAGACCGTATCGACCTTGACGCCCTTCAGTTCGCTGACCGGCGTTCCGGCGTTCGGCGAACCGGGCTTGGCGGCGAGCGGCGTCAATCCCGTCACATCGAATCGATACACCGCTTCGTATTCCGCCCCCTCATCCGCTGCCGTTTGCGCCACTATTCCCCCCACCGCTTGCGAGTCAGACTCTCTTTTCCCCCCCGCTTGCGGGGGGGATGAAAGGGGGGGTGTCTCGATCCTCGCCTTATACCAATCTTCCACGCTTCTCACCGGCGGCAAGAAGAACGATATCGCCCCCGCCTCGGTCGCCATCGAAGCTACCGTGATCCGCCCGGCAAAGTCGAGCGCCTCAATCGCCTCCCCTGACAGTTCCACCGCCTTGCCGAGCGCTTTCTCTGTCCCCAACTCCCGCATCAGAAAGAGTGCGATGTCCTTGGCAGTTGCAGACTTGGAAGGACAGCCGACCAGCTCGACCTTGATCGTCGGAGGAACGTCAAACCACGTCCTGCCCGAGCGGAAGATATACGCGACGTCCAAGTCCCCCATCCCCTGCCCGAAAGCTCCCACCGCGCCGAGGATGTTGAAATGGCTGTCCGTCCCGACCGCGATCATGCCCGGCTTGACGAGCGCCTCTTCCATTGCCACGTGAGTCCCAATCCCGGCGTCCACATCGTAGAGGTTCGCGCCATATTTGCGAGCGAACACGCGGCACTTGTGCTGGTTGTCGGCGTATCCGGTGGTGTTGGCCGGAGCGTTGGTGTCGAACGTAAAGTAGGTCGCCAGCGGATTCTGGAGCGGCGCGTTGGCGAAGCGCTGTGTCAGGTGCTCGACTACGTTCGGGCCGCCGAAGTCGCGCGCCGAGCGGTAGTCCACATTGATCCAGACGACGTCTCGAGCGCGGACGGTTGCGCGGTCGCTATGCGCGGCGATGATTTTTTCTATGATAGTCATGGAAATTTGGAATTGGGAATTTAGAATTTGGAATGATCCAGTCACTCCACTGTCATTCCCGCGAAGGCGGGAATCCAGACAAGTCGTGGCTCATCGCCGGACTTCCTAACCTTATAAGATAATACAAGATTCGCGAAGATGCAGGGGGGAGTTGAAAGTTGAAAGTTGAAAGTTGAAAGGGGCGCGATGGAAGTGCGACGTGCGAAGTGCGGATGTGCGTGAGACGCGAAATATCGTCATGGCTGTCATTCTGAACCTATCGCCGCCTCTTTCCTACAACCAATCCGCCGCGGTTGGTTGAGTCTCTGGAGTTCAGAGTCCAAGCTTCAGTTTATCTGGAAGAAGTTGCCAGTTAGTCAGTTTGAGTTATCCAGTTAGAGAGTGAAACAGTTCCAAGTTCCCCTTTCAACTTTCAACTTTCAACTACCTTACACACACCACCTTCCTTACCGCCCTACCGCCTGCCGTTTCGAGCGCGACGAGATAGAGCCCCGACTGCAACCCTTCCACTGTCACGCTGTGCTCTCCGGCCGTCTGCACGCCCTCGGATAAGCGACGAACCAAACGGCCGTTGACGTTAAAGAGGGAGAGTGATGATAATGATGATGATGGAATGGAGTAAGAAATCGTCAGGCTGCTATTGAAAGGATTAGGAGCAAGAGTGAACGAAAACTCTTTGACGGGCAGGAGCGGTTCAGGCGGAACTGAAACACGCCAATCCGCGGAACCCGACAAAATACTTAGTTTCCCATAGTTGTACGCACCATAGAACGGATACCATGCGCCGACAAAATCAGTATTACCATCTCCATTGAAGTCGCCAATTGCACCTAACTCATGACCGAAGTACATGTCGTATGTTTGGGAAATGTTACAGACTATTGCCGCCCTGTTTCTGAACCATCTCGATCCAAAGAATACTTGCATTTCCCCATAGTGCATGGCAGCTCCCGGGATAGTGGTTACGATGTCCGAGATGTGATCGCCATTGAAATCACCACCAGCGATCTTGCCATCGCCGACATCCCAGACTTCTCGACTCCCGGGTAAGTCAAAATCTGGGGTCATATCAGGTTGGGCGCTCCCTAAGAACACATAATATCCATCGCGATCCAGCCGTTCGCCCGCCTCATACCAATAGCACCCCCAATCGTCAAAGCCATCACCATTTACGTCCCCAAGCATTGCGAAATTGACCAGATGTTTTGGGGCAAATATTGTTTTATCTATTGTTAAGTAAGGAATTGTATCCATTGGAGATCCTCCAAGAAAAAGAATCACCTCCCGACTAGTATAAAGTACAAAGTCATCAAATTCATCTCCGTTTAGATCGAATCCTGAAACCCATTGAGAGCCTAACATTTCAAAACGCAAAAACGTAAGTGCGACGGTCCAATCTGGGATTGTATCAAAAACATCACCACCGTTGAAAATGAATAGAAGCGCTGGCTGTTCTTGAGAATCTCCACCAATTCCAATGAGTAAATCTTCATACCCATCTGCGTTGTAATCAGCAGGGTACATTTGCTCCGAGGAGCGAATAGCAAGTAATGAATCAACTGGAGCGCGAAATGTGAAATCAGGGACTGTATCGAGCCAATCCCCTCCTCGATAAAGATAGATCCGCGACTCTTCTAAACGTTCGTTATGCCAGTAAAGCGCCCCAATGATTATCCAATTGGCACTACTTGAGTCTAATTTCCCTGCATAGCCGATTAATGCTTCAGTTCCGAAGCTTTCACCGACTGCACCGCGAAACACGAAGTCGGGATCATTGTCGATTTGACGATCGCCAAAATAGAGCTTCACCGCATTCGGATGTCCCTGTCGTCGATTTGGATCATGAGTCACTAACAGATCGTCATATCCGTCTCCATTCTGATCTCCAACCCAACAGAACTGATTTCCGAACTCCTGCGAGTCCGGTGCTGCGCCCGTTAATTGCCCGATTACCCTCGGCGGGTCATACGCCCATACCCCTCCCGCCCCCAACAGCATCATCATTATCATCATTATCATCATCATCACAATCATCATCTTCATCGAATCTTCCCCCAATACAACTTCGTTTCATACTGGATCGTCACCAGCCCCCCCGATTGGTAACGGTTGAAGAGATCGGCAAGCTCAGCGCTGATTTCGCCCCCCTCAGGCTTGTCGGCGGGAGGGATATACGAACAGGAGAACATCCGGCTCTGCAAACCGGCGAGGTCGAGCTTCTGGTCGTTGGAAAAGACCTCGTGGTGTACCGTGCCGCCGAAGAACGCCTTGAGGTTCCCCGAATCCCTCGCTACTCCGCCGCCGCTGCCGCGATAGTCGGTCGCGTAGCGGTTGACGAGCGTCTCGAACGCCTCCTGAAACGCGCCTTCATTGATGCGCACATTCCAGAACAGCGCCAGTTTGCCGCCAGAAGCGAGGATGCGTCGGAACTCAGGTTTAGCGCGGTCGCGGTCGAACCAGTGGAACGCCTGCCCGGCCACTACCCAATCGATCGTTCCGCCCGACAGCCCCGTCTGTTCGGCGCTCCCGGCGATGGCGGTGAAGTTCGGATGATCGGCAAGGAATAGCTTGGCGCCTTCGAGCATGTCGTAGTTCGGCTCGACGCCATAGACACGATTGCCGTGTTTTAGAAACGGCTCCGACGAAATCCCCGTCCCACAGCCGATATCAGCGATGATGTGGTTCGGCGTCAGCCCGGCCTTGGCGCAGAGAGTGTCCACGATCCCTTGCGGGTAGCGCGGTCGTCCGGCATGATAGGCTTCGACACGGCCGCTGAACCGTTCTTCAGGCGCGCGAATAGGCATTTTTTACTCTTCATCTGAATTAAGCAAGCCGTCAACCCTCCGAGGTTGACGGGCATATAATTAACAAATAGTATATTACGCTGTCAACCACGGAGGATTGACAGCTTGCTTCTGATACAAATCACATTTCCTCGAAAAGACTCTCTCAGTGGAGCAATAAGGTATTCTTCATTCTGAATTCTTAATTCTGACTTTCTTCGTTCCGGCCACCACAATCACGATCTCGCCCTTCACCTGCCCCGATTTGTAGCGCTCGGCAAGCTCCCCTAACGTCCCTCGCACGGTTTCCTCGAACATCTTGGTCAGTTCCCTCGCCACCGCCGCCGGACGATCAGCCCCCAGCGTTTCCGCCAGATCGGCGAGCGTTTTCGCCAGCTTGTGAGGTCCTTCGAAGAAGATCATCGAGCGCGGCTCTTCTGCAAGTTCGGCGAGTCTCGTCCGCCGCCCCTTCTTCACCGGCAGGAAGCCCTCAAAGGTGAACCTGTCCACCGCCAATCCCGACAACACCAGGGCGGTCGTCACCGAAGTCGCTCCGGGAATAATCTCAACCGGCAGACCGGCGTCACGGACAGCCTTAACCGCTCGGAAGCCGGGGTCGCTGATGCCCGGCGTCCCGGCGTCCGAGATCAGCGCCACCGACTTTCCTTCGCCGACCCATTTGGCAACCTGCGGCGCCATCCGCTCGGCGTTTTCGTCGCGGTAACTGACCGGTTTGTGACCGATACCGTAGTGGTCGAGCAGTATCCTCGAGTGGCGCGTGTCTTCAGCGCAGATCACGTCTGCGGCTTTCAACACTTCGACCGCGCGGTAAGTTATGTCGCCGAGGTTGCCGATCGGCGTGGCGACAAGATAGAGTTTGGGAGTGATGATGATACCGATGTTGATGATGATGATGACAGGAGCGTAGGTTGTCATTCCCGCGCGGGTGGGAATCCAGACAAGCCATACTTGATTCATGAGTTGACTGGATTCCCGCCTTCGCGGGAATGACAACGACCGTGTAAAAGTCAGAGTCACTATCCCTAAAGCCCAAAGCCTAAAGCCTACTTCAAACAGACGATCTTTACAGCTCGTGTGACGACGCCGCTCTTAAGCGTCACATAATATACACCAGAAGGGAAGCCGGGGAGATCGACCGTCACGCGCCTTTCCCCCGCCGGTTTGAATCCTTCATCCAGCAAGCGGACTTCCCGGCCCGTTAAGTCCACGAGCATCAATTTCATCAAGCCTGCCTGATCCAGACGGTAGCCAACTGTCAACGTCGAGTTGAAGGGAGTGGGGTAGAGACGGGTGAATTCAAACTCTTTTGAAATCGGCGTTTCAGTGTTGTTTATCAAGTTCGGCAAACGAACAGTCAAGTGGACAGGGATAATCGCCTCCCCGCCAACTCCATCGTGCGTAAACACGATCTCGCCGTCGTAATCTCCGGAAGCAAACGCCCAACTGCTGTCTATGGCTGTTGTGCGAACGGTGAGGGTGAGTTCCACGCTTTCACCCGCCGCGACTTCTCCCTCTGGCGGATCAACGGTCAGCCATTCGTCGTTTGGTTCGAGTTGCAATACTTGAATGACGTCTCCTCCCCTGTTACCCGGAATATTCTGGATAAACATGAATACTGTATTCCAGTACCGGTCGAAGTTATTGCAGATAAAAGCGCCTTCAACGCCAGTCGAACCTTCTGTCAGAGCGAGATCCACAACTTTGATCGTGTCGCCTGTAACTACGCTCATTTTATAGAGACTTGCGGGACTTTGACTGTCTCTGAAATGTGATATATATAGATTGTAACCGTCCGTGTCTTCAGAAAACCAGTCAATCCCATATTGTAGAAGGTGCATTCTGCTCAGCGAATCAACCAAGTTACCGTCACGATCATAGCTCATCAAATTGGTTGTCGTTCCGCTTGTCCAGAGAACGCTGTTAACCGGATCAAAAGCGAGATTGTTCGCCGGATTCAAGTTGGTTTCTATTGTTCGTCGAAGCGTCCCCTCTCGGTCAATTCCGTATAAAACCGAATCGCCCGCCCCCCAGATCAATTCTCCATCCCAAGCGAGATCCCTCATTCCATATCGAGAGTGGCATGGCTGTTCAAAAGATCCAATCAGTTCTCCTTCCTGATTGAGGATATATATCTGGCTGCTGTCCTGCCTGTTCGCTCCCGAAACATAGTAGTTCTCGCCATCGAACACGACGCCTTGAACCCGGTCGTCTCCCGTAATCCGCCCAACGTCAATACTCTGCCTTACCGTAAAGGGTTCAGCGCCTACTTCACCTGCAGAGCGGCACTTTGCAGCCCAATGAAGCGGAGAGTTTCCTGAGTTCTGTATCGAAAAGGGAACGCTGATGAAACTGTTTGAATCCATCGCTATAGTAAAATCATCGGAGGAAGCGAGGAACTCACCATGCCGAAGACCAACGTCGAATCGAAGTGAATCGCCGCGATGAACGATGGTGTCGAGCGTGTCGGATTGGTATTGAGCAAACCTGAAAGTGAGTTCTACCGCGGCGCTGTCAAAATGCCCCCGAATCGGAATGCGCCAGACCCCGGAGTCGTCCGTCGATAGCGTCAATCCTCGTTGAGTATAGAATACCGTCGCTCGAAGCGGTTCGTTCGTCTCTAAATCGAAGACTCGCCCATAAGTCCAGGCTCTGATCTCGTCATAGGGAAGCCCGCCCATATCCGCTCGCGTTCCGTCGGGATCAGGTTCTGATTCCGGGTTGCCAGCGTCGATACAAGGCGAGTTTTCCGCAAGACGGTAATCACCCGCGTCCGGGTTGATAAAGAGCGGATCGGCGTCCATCAACTCTTCGAAGATAACTGAGGAGCTGTCAAGCAGAATGGCATCTCGACCGCCCTCGATATTCGAGTATGACATTCTGACGGTATCCTCCGGGTCCGGGAGGTGTAAATGAATCTGGTAGTTGGAGTTTCCATACACAATTATATTCGTGATACTCTGACTTGAGTAACCGCGAACATACAAGCCGCCGCCAATGTCGCCATTCCGACAGGTGTTATTTGCAATAGTGACCTGATTCATCGTTACAGTGCCGCCTTGATTCCAGAGTCCACCACATTCGTCGCGCGAAGCATTCCCGATTATCAAAGTCCGAACCATCCTTGTGCCGCCCGCCGCCAGAACGCCCCCTCCATCACCGCCGCTGTAGTTATCGCGGATGACGCAATCCTCGTAAACTACTCTTGATCCATTGAAACTCGCTCCACCTCCACCCTGAGCGGCGCTGTCTGCAACCAAACACACTCGCCTTAAAATAATATTGGCGCTGTTGACTCCATAGAGCCCGCCACCCATCTGATTGGCGAAGCAGTGAGTTACCACCACATCCTCGATAGCCGTTGGCGAGTTCACTACTTGAACGTCAATCCCTCCGCCAAAGTCCTGTAATCCATTGCGGACAGTAAAGCCTCGAATGGAGGTTGTGTCTTCATCACCACGTGAAATCGCTATTCCGCAGCCCCTTCTTCCCGCGTCGATGACAGTCGAATCGATGTAAGCCGGGTCGTTGGTGGTGAGGATCAGGCTCGCGAGAGTAATGCCCTCGTCTATGCTCAGGTTCTCATCGTAAACTCCCGGCTGAACCAGCACGGTATCGCCGGACCGCGAGGCGTCGATTCCCGCTTGAATAGTCTGAAAGTCCTGAGGCACGTTGATAACGCGCGCGAAGGTGTTCGCGCTGAACAGCGTCAGCGCGAACGCACCCGTAACCAACAAAGATCGGTGCATTTCGATATCCTTTTCACATAAAAGTGTGTCGCCCAAAGTCCAGAGCCTGAACTCAAGCCCAACTATACCGATGGTTCATGTATTGGCAGGTTGTCATTCCCTCGTTCGAGTCCTGTCTAAGATAGTCGATGGCCGTGAAGCCCCCCACTGCCAACCCGCCGCGGTTGGCAGAGCAAATAAATGACTATGTGCTAAACCTGCCAACCGCGGCGGGTTGGCAGTAGGGGGCAAGGTGAAGTGAGTATTCTCAGACAATCTCATTGGCCAGAGTAACAGCGCCGCGTCACTCTACTATTCGCCCTCACACCCAAAGCCTAAAGCCTACTTCAAACAGACCATCTTCGCGCCGATCCTCCGTCCTCCAGCCTCCAGCCGCGCGAAGTACACGCCCGACGGCAGACCGGTCGCGTCGAAACTGACGCGATGCTCGCCCGCAGGCTGGAACTGGCGGAAAACGGGCGGGACGCCTGTTCTACCGAACATTTCGCGCCCCATCAGGTCGGTTAGCGTTAAAGAGACGACGCCTGGCGCATCGAGCCGATAGGCGATTGTCAACGTCGAGTTGAACGGCTGCGGATAGAGCGACGTGAAACCGAAGTTCGACGGTAGAGGAGCCTCGACCTCGTCCACTCCGCCGGGCGACTGAACCGTGACATGAACCGGTACAACGATCCGTTCGCCCTGACCGTCATGCTCGATGGTCACTACGCCTTCATACTCGCCGGGACAGAACACCCAACTCTCATCATCGGCTACAGTGCAGATAATGATCTCCACCTGCGCGCTGTCTCCAGCGGCAATATCACCGCTCCCCGGAGCTACTCGTATCCACTCCTCGTTCGGTTGGAGCTGCAAAACATGAATCCGATCTCCGCCATTCGCGTCCGGAACATTGGGAACGAACATGAAGACCGATCCCTGATAGCGGTCATAATTGTCGCAGATAAACGCTCCGCTGATGCCGGTCGAACCGTCGGGTAGAGTGAGATCAGTAATCCGGATCGTATCGCCGGTCTCGGTGTTCATCTTGTAAACGCCGCTGGATAAACCGTTTCCCGGGTTGTTCAGAAGGTAGAGGTTGTAGCCGTCAGGATCGTCCGGGTAATAAGCGAGACCGTAAATCCGCAAGCTCTTCCGGTTCAGAGTGTCGAGAACATTTCCGTTCCGGTCGTATCCGAGAATGTTGGTGGTCGTCCCGCTCAACCAAAGGATTTCGCGTTCGGGATCATAGGCAACATTGTTAGCTGGATTAAGATCTGTCCGCCAACTGTTTATAAGGTCGCCTTCTCTATCCATACCATAGATCATTGTGTCTCCCGATCCCCAGAGTATTTCCCCGTCCCACTCGAGGTCTTTCATTCCGTACCGCGAATGAGTTGGCTGTTCAAACTGACGGATCAGCTCGCTGTCCTGATTTAAAACATAGATCATACTGCTGTCAGAGCCGTTCGCCCCCGATGCGTAGAAGTTCTCGCCGTCCCATGCAACGCCTTCGACGCGGTCATCATTGGCGCTATCCCCGACTGCGATGTTCGCCCGAAGCGTCCACGGCTCAGAACCGGCGTCTCCGGCGCTGCGAGCATCCGCCGCCCAGTGAAGCGCGCCGTTGCCATTGTTCACTATTGTCAAAGGAACGCTCCTCGTCGAGCCGGAATCGACGACAACCGGAATATCATCGTCGGAAATCTCGATAGCTGAAAAACTGAGTCGAGTTTCAATCGAGAGGGAGTCGTTGCGATTGACGTCCAGATCGAACCGGCTGGGAAGGTAGCCTCGAGCAGAGATTGTCATGCGCAGCGTCATCGTATCAGCCAGCATGAAGAACCAACGCCCCCAGCGACCATCGTTGTCTGAACTGTCCCTAAGCCCGAAGCCAAATCGCATCGTTCCTCTGACGTCCGCTCCCGCGATCGGCTGTTCGGTTACCGCGTTGAGCACGATACCGCCGAGGTAGAACCGGCGCTGGTTGGCAGGATAGGCTCCGAGGTCCGCGCGAGTGCCGTCTGGATCTTCTTCCGACTCCGGATCTCCCACATCGATGCAAGGACTGTTGACGCCAAGACGATAATCGCCGTCCTCCTCGTCGGCGAACATCGGTTGCTCGTTCATCAATCCATCGCCAACCAAAATGATTTGGTCATCTGCTGGAATAATCCCATCGCGGCCTTCTTCGACGTCGCTGTAGCTGACGATCACGCGATTGGCCTGATTATAGTCAACCATCGCTATTTCCGCGTTGCTATTCCCCCAGAGGATGCTGTTGACTATCCGGCAGCTGAAGTCTTCCCTCGGCGCGAGGATCATCAACCCTCCCGCAGCACAGTCGGCGTCGTTTACATTATTTGCAATAGTGACGTTCTCTAACAGAACGCCATCCTCGCCCGGCGCGTCGAATGAGTATATGCCTCCATACTGGGTGGAAGCGGAATTTTCAACCACCGCCACGCGATATAACCTGATCTGGGCGCGCCATAGGTAAACCGCGCCCGCCATTTCTGCTTCGTTATGGTCGATTGTTCCGCCTTTCATCGAAATAACCGCGTCGAATCCTCCATGAACGCCGCCCCCCGAATTTGACTGATTTCTCGTTACTACGACGTTCTTCATGCGGATTCGCGCTGTGAGTGCCGACACTCCTCCGCCGGTTGCCTCTGCCTCATTGCCGGTAATCAGAAGATCTTCCAGCGACACGTTGCAGTTGTTCCGGCAAGAGACGCCGCCCCCTGAAGGAGCCTGACCGTTACGGATGGTGAAACCTCGCAGCGAACTGGTATCGCCGTCGCCTGCGAAGAGGACGCCCGATCCGGAGCGATTACCGTCGATTACTGTAGAATCGATGTACGACCGGTCGCCGGTGGTCAGCAGCAGGCTGGCGATCACGATATTCCGGTTTGCTATGGAGAGATTCGTCCGATAGACTCCCGGTCTGACGAGAACGGTGTCTCCGGCGCGGGATGCGTCGATGCCGGCTTGGATCGTCCGGTAATCGGCCGGCACGTTGCGAATGGTCGCGGAGGCTGTCTCCGCACAGGCGAAAAAGATTGTCGCGACAAGGAGCGCGGCAGACCAGTGAATTGAGCGCATGTTGAAGCCCTTTCTGGTAACTGTTGTAGGTTCAATGCGATTGAGGAGAGGATTCACCACGAAGACACGAAGATAATTTTAATTCTTTGTGTCTTCGTGTCTTCGTGGTGAGAATCTCTCTTCGTGGTGAGTATCTATCTGAGTAGAATTGCTTTCATTGTTCTGATGTCCTTGCCTGCCTCAAGCCGGACGATATACACTCCTCCCGGCAGCCCTTCCGCGTTCCAAGTAACTTGTTCCGCCCGATTTATCGGGCGCTCCTCCGCGTAGGATAAGCGTCCCGCTTGTCGCTCCTCAGTAGGATAGGCGTCCCTGCTTGTCCACAACTCCTCCACAAACCGTCCATCGAGTCCGTAGATCCGCAAATTCACAGCGGATAAAGCGGAGTGAGCGGAGAGGGAGAAATGGATTGTAGTAGCGGAGTTGAAGGGGTTGGGGGAGATATTTAGAGATAATTCAGTTGGTGCGAGCGGTCCTCGTAGGTTGATTCCGTTCGGGGGGACGATCGACACTCGCCATTCAACACTGTCCGCCGCGACTCCGTCCGCCATCCACCCCTTGATAATCCGTTCGCCTTCGGATTGAAAAGAGACATTGAAAGATTGGTTCCTGTAGGGCATACCACCGTCTATCGACCATTGATACGAAATCGAATCGGATTCCGGATTGGTCGGGTAGAGTTGGAATTGGAGCATGGAATCGACTTCCGCAACAATTCGTTCATCGATGGGGACAAAACTCCGCAGCACTGAAGCCACGTCGATCTCCCAGTTAACTGCGTCATTCGCGTCGCCCGCGTATGCAAATGCTTCCAGCTGGTACCGGCCCGTTTCACGAAAACTCGGACTGGCATTCGTCTCCTCAGAGACTTCCTCTCGTGCGCCATCGGGCGACGCCAGAGTCCAGAGGTAGGAAGGATCGAGTTCGGGCAAGCGTCGGGCGTCGATGGAGAATGCCTGCTGAGTCCCTCGCCGAATTTGTAAGTTCAATAAATCCGGCCGGTAGGACGCGATATAGAGCGGGGTTACGCTCACATGCCACCGTATCGAGAGTGCTTGTTCTTCAACCGAAATCCGGCACTCGATGATCTCCTCTCGCTGCTGGTCAAATACGACGGTTTGGATAGTATCCCGACCGATGGATTCGTCATTGCGGAGCCACTCAATTCGAATTGAATCCTGCTCTTCAAATTTGGCTCTTACAATGAAATTGACGCTGTCGCCAGGAAGACAAGAAAATACGGTATCTTCCGGTGTATAGCCGAGGATTGTCAAGTTGAGAGTCATCGGTTCAAGCTTCATCAGGATACCGTTCATGACGGCTTCTCGTCCACACCTGGCTGTCGAAGCGGCGATGAGTTCGTTATTGGATGTCACGACAACGGATTGGAAGACTTGGGCGGTAATGTTGATCTGATTGCCGGCGGCAAGCTCATCGAACCTCCTTGTCCAGGCAACAGTCCCGTCGCGACGGAACATCGCCATGTGGGGTAAAGGGCCTCCCCCGACTGCTGCAACCCGACCTCCTGCCAGCCTGACGACGCCGTAGAACTTCTCAGGGTAATTTTCCCGATTTATATCTATCCTTCTTGAGCCGGTCAGAGCTCCTTCCTGATTGATGAAGAACATTCCCGCATCGCTGCTGTTCACATTGTGTTCGTAGAATCGCCCTGCGATGGCGAAGCCTCCGGGTATGGAGCACATCGCCCATCCTTCTTGCCGACGCTGCGGATAATGTTCCTGTGACCAGACTTGCCGCCCATTAAAGTCGGTCTTGAGTATCCAGAGCGGATCTTCATCCGGCCAGTCCGCGTCAAAAATAAACCCGGCGGAGACGACTCCGTCATCGGTTTCGCGCAGCGCGTATAGACGGTGCTGCCTCTGATCGGACCATTGTCGCGCCCAATTTGACTCTCCTTCGTAAGTGAGCGAATAGAGATACGCAACCGTCGCACGAAACGCCGAGATAATGAAACTGCCTGCCTTGAGTTCGATACAAGCCGTGCTGCTGCCTTGAAATTGTTCAGTCCTCTCCCAGACGACCTCACCAGCGGCAGTCACCATCACCGCATAAGGATTTTCGTTAGCAGTTCCGACCGCCACGAAGTCGCCGGAATCGGTTTCGATAACTGCGAAGAGCAACGTTCCTGCATTGTTAGAACCGCATTGAGTGGACCAGATTTGTTCGCCGTCCGAGTCAATCCTCGTGATCCACCCATGATTATTGGCGGCTCCACAGGCGACGAAATCGCCGTTCGCAGCGTAATAGACGTCCCAGAAACTATCCGTACCGCCGGTGTCGTAGGAACGAATCCAAGCGACGCCGGGCACGGCTTGGGCGCTTGTGACCGTCATGAACAATACTGTGACCGATATAAGCAGTACTTGGAGAAATGCGCGGAGTGTAGCTTTCGAGAAATCCGGGTACATGAAGACTCCCAAGATTTACTTTGCCATTTTCTCTTTACGAGGCTGACTTCCGTTTACCGGATCAATACGGCTTTGACCGTCCTGGATTCCCCCCCGCTCTCCAGCCTTATCAAGTACACCCCCCCCGGCAATCCATCCGCATTCCAGACGACCGAGTGTTCCCCAGCCTCGATCCTCCCCAAGTCCATTGCGTCCACTAATCGTCCACTGAGTCCATAAATCCGTATCGTCGTTCGGCTTGATTTATCAAGCCCAAACCGTATCGTCGTCTGCCCATTGAACGGATTGGGATAAGCTGATTGCAGATTGAAGATTGCGGATTGGGGAGTGTCGGAAGGGGCGGCGTTCGGCCACTCGCCTCTTCCGGAAAGACTGATTATGAGTGTATCTTCGTCGGCGTCATTTGACACAACCAAAATAGCGCCATTAAAGTCGCCAGTATCCTCCGGCGAAAAGAAGAGAAGAATCTCGTGTTCGGTGAATGGGGCAATCAAATAAGGCCTATCATCGTCCGCAAAACTGAAATTGCCTCCGGTAAGGTCTATGGTGCGAATCTGAAGGTTCGTCCCTCCGTCATTGAAGAGGAAAAGGGATTGTCCTACAGTTTCACCAACAAAAACCAGTCCAAATGGGATAGAGTCGGGGCTAACTACAATATCCCTCTGATGGAAATAGAACGCTCCCATATCCGCTCTTGTACCGTCCGGGTCGAGTGACGCTTCCGGGTCGCCTGTGTCGATGCAGGGAGAGTCTTCTTGTATGTGATAGTCATGATTATCTGCATCTACAAACAAAGGATTTTCGTCGAGGTTGCCTTCGAGCCAGTCTATCTCGCTCCGTCCAGTTACCAGTACAGCCTCGCGCCCACCTTCGATCAATGAATAGGATGCATATAAATGCGCCCAGCCTGACCTTTCGAAAAGCCAGATCGGATGTTCGCCGTTGTTGTAAAGAATGCAGTTCGTCAAATGAGGTGACATTCCTCCATAAGCCGCAATAACGCCGCCATCGTCTCCGGCTGTATTACCGACCATTGTGCAGTTGATAAAATCAATAGATGCGCCATCTCTGCCAGTGAATACTCCTCCATATTGAATAGCTGTATTGCCTGTGAATAGACAGTTTTCGACAGTCAATGTGGCAAAGTGGGCAACTCGAATGGCTCCTCCCATATCGGCGTGATTGTTGCGAAAAATACAATAACGAAACAGCGGCCCTTCGCTATCTCCTTCGCGATTATAAGCCGCTCCCACCCACGCTATATTATCTTCGAATAAACAATGTTCTATTATATCGCCTTCCACACCTCCAGATAATGCGCCTCCTACCATTGCCGAATCGTTGATGAATTTGCAGAAAGAAATTATTTTCCTGGAATCTCCGCCTAATGCCATTCCACCACCATAATCTCCTGTAGGTTTTCCATTTGCGATAACCAAACCTTTGACACAAATTGTATCTCGGTGGTCACCACCAATAGTGACAACAGTTCGGTGTTCGCCCAAACCATCGATTATAGTCGAATCCATATATTCTTCCTGGCCTGTTGTGAGAATTAGGCTTCCAACCGTGATCGGCTTGGCAATGGCAAGATGTTCTTCATACACCCCCGGCTGCACCAGCACCGTATCCCCATCACTGGACGAGTCTATCCCCGCCTGAATGGTCTGGTAGTCTTCCGGGACGTTGAGGATGCGCGCATCGCAGATGCTGATGTTGATGTTGATGCTAATGCTGATGAGGAGGATGGCGAGAGGAGTAAAAACCGGTTTCATTACAGCTTCCTTGTAAGACAGTCAGATCAGTCGAATCAATGCACGGTGATCGGTCGGCGGTGGTTTGGTTTGGAGTTTGGAGTTCAAACTTCAGTTTGTCCGGGTTCGGGTTCAGAGTTCGCAGCTTTAGCGTGGTTTGGGGAGAGGCAATTCACAACGGATCTAACGGATTAGGCGGGATTTCCAGACAAACTGAAGTTTGAACTCTGAACTCCAGACATACTAAAGCCGTGAACTCTGAACTCCAGACACGCTGAAGCTGCGAACTCTAAACTCCGAACCGCTAACCAAACACAAACCACCTGCTTACAATATACTTGCGAGTTACAAGAAGGGCAAGAAAAGGGAGTGAGTCTTTGAAAGGAATTTTGGCGGGAAACCGGGATTAACCACGAAGACACAAAGGCACGAAGATCTTTGTGTCTTCGTGCCTTTGTGGTTAGGTTCGGTCGGCTTTAGATCTTCTTCAGCGCGACTTCCATCAGCTTGATCCCTTCCTTCACTTCGTCCGGCGTCAGGTTCAGCGCCGGGCGGAAGCGGATCGACCGCTCGCCGCAGGAAAGCACCAGCAGTCCCTCTTCGTAGCACTGCCCACGTAGCTTGTTCCGCTGATCGGCGGTGGCTACGTCGAAGGCGCACATTAAGCCCTGCCCGCGCACGTTGGAGAGCAGCTTCGGATGCTTCTTCGCCAGTTTCTCCAGTTCCTTCTGCAATAACGCGCCGGTGGTCTTGGCGTTTTCGACGAGATTGTCTTCCTCGACGATCTCGAGGTAGCGCTGCGCTCTCACCATATCGACAAGGTTGCCTCCCCAGGTCGAATTGATCCGACTCGAAGTGTTGAAGACGTGGTGTTCGACCGACTCGATCCTCGGCGAGCAGAGGAAGCCGCAGACCTGCATTTTCTTGCCGAAAACCATCATATCGGGCTCGATGTTGTGATGCTCGTATCCCCACATCTTGCCGGTCAGCCCGACGCCCGACTGCACTTCATCGACAATGAACATGATATCGTTCTCGCGGCAGAGTTCCAGCATCGCCTGCGCAAATTCGGGGCGGAAGTGGTTGTCGCCGCCTTCGCCTTGGATCGGCTCCATGATGAAGCAGGCGATATCTGAGCCTTGCATCATGATGTTAGCCTTCGCCTGATGGAGCGCGAACGCTTCACGCTTTAGGAGATCCTCATGAGCCGCGCCGGTATCGGGGAATTTGATCGCTGGAGCGGAGATGCGCGGCCAGTTGAACTTCGGGAAGTTGTCGGTCTTGACCGGGTCGGTGTTGGTGAGGCTCATCGTGTAGCCTGTCCGCCCGTGGAACGCGCCCGTCAGGTGCAGGACTTTCGTCCCCAGCCCGCGTGTGTCGCCGTGCTTGCGGTTGATTTGCGCCTTCCAGTCGAACGCCGCCTTGAGCGCGTTTTCGATCCCCAGCCCGCCGCCCGCGATCATGAACATATACTTCATGTTCTTCGGAGCGGCTGTTTTCCAGAAGTAATCGACGAATTCAGCCTTGTACTCGGTGAAGAGGTCGCTGTTGGTGACGTTGTGCACCGCGCACCACATCAGTTTCTCGAGAAACGCCTTATCCTTCATCTTCGGGTGGTTGAAACCGAGCGGATTCGACGCGAAGCAGGAGTAGAAGTCGAGCAGCTTGCGGCCGCTGATCGCATCGACGATGTAGCTGCCTTGGGATTTCTTCATATCGAGGACGAACTCGAAGCCGTCGCCGATGAGGTGCTTGCGGATCGTCGAGATGACGTCCTTGGGGGCTATTTTTGCCATGTGAGTAGTACCTTGAATTGGAAATTTGGAATTTAGAATTTGGAGTTGAAAATCACTTTTCAATCTTCACTTTTCACTTTTCAATTCCGCTACTCCTGGCACTTATACCATTTGGTATAGAGTAACTTTCGGATCAGTTTCAGCATTGATTTATGGTCAGTTTGTTATGTGGTCAAATCATCCAGATGGTGTTATCGTCGGCATTGCAACGATAAGGTTTATCTCGGAGGAATTCTTAGGACATTCTGAGATTCGATTACGGTCAAAACACCATCACTTCTTATTGAAGTAACCGAAGCAAAGTATTCATGAGTGTACGTTACAAAAAGTATTCCATGCTTAAAAGTAACGAATCCTCTCGATGACGAAGAATCACGTGGAACTTCACTTTGATCACCAAACACCATTTTCAGATAGAATACCCCAGCGCTATCCTTTCCAATAGCGTCGTACATATTTACTCTATATCGGTATTCGTCTCTGCCTTTGTCTTCCCATGTGACAAAGACTGTGCTGTCCACAGGATCAAGCATAACTGTAACATTGAAGGGTTCATAACGTGCATGAGGTTTTGCACGGGTAATATCTGCCTCACAACCTGCGACGAAAAGAGTGATGATGCTTGCAACTATCAATTTGACCATTCTGGACCTCATCTGTAAATCGATGTATCAGTCGCTTTTCTGTAATACTATTTTCAATTATTCGCTATCGGCAGTCGTCTCAACCGCCGACTTTCAGACTTTCACCCCACCCACCTCTTCCTCACAAACCACACGATCACGACGTCCACCAACAGCGCCACGGCGATGATGATCCCTCCCCACGAGTTGTAAGTCAGCGCTGACAGTATCCAGACTACCGAGAAGACCACCACCGGAATCGAAGCGTAGATGAACTTCAGATTCGGCTTTACCTTGAACCTTGCCAGCATTGCAAACGCCGCGAGGTAGTAAAACGCTCCCAATACCAGCCCGACAATCGCGCTAACCATAACCGCTCCATTGTGGACTGATTAATGACGTGCGTTCAGGCGTCCGAGTTGAAGCACGGGGGATCATTCATCGTTTTTCGTTTATCGTTTATCGTTCAAATCATCCTCTTCACCAGCCACGCTAATCCCGCCGCGCTCAGAAGCATCACAGCAACAATTGCTCCTCCCCAGCCGTTCTGCGAGATTGCCCAAGCGACCCACACCACTCCGAACACTGCCAGCGGTATCGTCGCATAGCGGAACAACCGCTCCTTCCTGACTTTGAATAGAATCAGTATCCCATATGCGACCGCGTAATAGACTATCGCAAACACCGCCGCCCAGAGACCGGATGCGAAGTTCATAACTCCCCCTGTTCCGCCCGGTTTATCGGGCGCATCATCATCATCATCATCATCTATTTAATTAGCGTAGCCCGTTCTGAAGCGTCGAATCCCGAATTAGTCGTCACCTTCACCCAATAAACTCCCGTCGGTGCGCCCGTCGTGTTCCACTGCAAGCTGTGATTCCCGGCGGTCATCCTGCCGTTGAACAAGCTTTCGGTCAACTCGCCGCGCAAGTTATAGACCCCAATCTTGACAGCATCGTCTCCCGGCAGCGAGAACGAAATATTCGAGACGCCGTTGAACGGGTTGGGATAGACGGGATCAAGAATGAAGCGCGAGGGATAAACATCCGGAGGATCTTCTATACCCAACGCAGCGTTGCAGTCGTAAATTGCGAGGCGTGTGGTCTCAGCCACATACGCAATTCCATTCTGTGCTTCCACTGCCACTGTGCTGCCCAAAGCCGGAGTATAGTAACCTCCCTGCCAAGCGGTATCCGGATTGGCGACATCATAAACCCGCAATCCCCGGTCACTGGAAGCGACATAGGCATGATGTCCAGAAAATGCAACATCCACCACACTTCCTGCGCGATAATCCCGGGCAATCTCGCGAGGATTGTCAAAATCGCGAACATCCCAGATCATCAGATCCCCCCCCCCTGCGCCGACGTAACAATACCCTTCATGCACAGCGACCGAGTAAGCTCCCTGCCAAATGTCCCAAGATGCGACTTCTTCGGGATTCCTTGGATCGGCGAGGTTGACAATGCGTAATCCACTTTCTTTACAAGCAAGAAAGCAATATTCCCCTGAAATTGCGGCTTGTACGGCGCCTCTTATAGTTTCCATATTACTAATAATTTCCGGTTCAGTTGGATCGGAAATATCTATGATCGCTATTCCGTCGCAATTTTGAGATACTACCGCGAGCGTGCCGCTGATAGCAGCTCTTGCGAAACCAAAAAACTCCTCAGTTTGGCCCACTACAATTGGATGGTGAGGATTGCTTACGTCCACAACTATTAATCCAGCGTTACCATCGCTTATATAACAATATGGGAAGCCGAGAACCATACCGCGAGGGTCACCAAGTTCAAATACAATTTGGCTTAATTCCAACGGATGACTGGAATCGGAAATCTCGATAATACGAAAGGTTCCATGCATACTAAATCCACCTGCATCAAATAGATAGCAATAATCACCTGCCACTTCTACGTCAAGAAGTTCACCTATTAGCGAATATATTCCAACAGTCCGAGGTTGGGCAGGATCCTCTATGTCCACAATCCGGAGCGGACCCAACATATCTGAAACATAGGCGTATTCTCGTGTGATTGTGACATATCCCGGCCATCCCTCAATCGCGCAGAATCCCTGACAACTCGGTTCCGTAGGTTCAGAAATATCTATCACATAAAGTCCACTATCGCCAGTTACATAGCAGAAGTCACCTGACAATTCAATGTCATGAGCTCCGACGATCGGGTAGGAGCCAGCCGGGCTCGGTTGAAGCGGCTGACCAAGTCTAAAAATCTGTAAGCCATTTGAACCACAGGCGACAAAACAGTAATCCCCCGAAACAGCTATGCCATTAGCAAACATATACGAGGAGTATGAGCCTGCGCGTTGTGGTGATGTGGGATCTTGAATGTTTACAAATCGTAGCGCTCCACGTTCCCACGCGTCTCCTCCGGTGACCGTAACAATGGCAAACCCGTCAGAGATTGCAATATCAGTTGCACTAATGGCTAAATCGATCCTTCCGATCTCAGTAGGGTTACCCGAGTCTTCAATATTCACAATACATAGTAAGCCCCTTTGGTTAACCATAAAGCATAGGCTCCCATCAATGACCATTCGCCCGCCTCCCGCGCCACCTTCGCACGTTCCTAACACTCGTGGTTCGAGCGGTTGTGACAAATCCAGAATAGTGAGAGTCGGCCTGCCGGAGCTAACATACGCAGTGCTTCCGATGATTACGATATCGGATGCGGTTGCTTGCATATGGTACTTCTTTATTAACTTGGGAGAGTTCGGATCTGTGAGGTCGAAAATGTTCAGACCGTGTTCTCCAGTCGCATACACATAGTTCTCGTAGGATGCTGTAGCACCTATCCAAGCCGATTCACCTTCCGTTTCGATATACCCCAGTAGGCTCACATTCAAACTGTCCTGCCCCAGCCCATTCGACCAGACTGCCAGCGCCAATGCAACCAGTAGTATCCCTTTGAAAGCCGAACCGAACGCGTGCGAGCCAGTTTTTCCTGTTGACCGCATTTTGTCCTCCTGCAAAGTGAACATTATATGAGCGTGAATACACTCTGGTAGGACGGATTTCCAATCCGTCACAAGACAGGTTGGAAACCTGTCCTACCGGGCTACCTCCCAATCCCTCCTCAGCGCTCCGTACATCACCATATCGAAATAGACCTCCCCCTTGCGTGCGTGCTCCCGGAGAGTGCCCTCATACTGCATTCCAATTTTCAGCATCACACGCCCCGAAGCCGGATTGTGAGGCACATGGCGGGCGAAGATCTTGTTCAGGTTGCGCTCCCTGAACCCCCAGTCCACCACCGCGCGAGCCGCTTCTGTCACGTAACCCTTGTTCCAATGCGGCAGCCCGACCCAGTAACCGAGTTCGGCGTAGTTCATCTTCTCGTTGAAGTTGAGCCCGATCCCGCCGAGATATTCGCCGGTCGCGCCGAGCGTGATCGCGAAATTCGCGCTCTTATTCGACAGGAACTCAGGCTCCCGCGCCGAAATCCATTCTATCGCGTCCTGTTCATAATAAGGGTGCGGCACGTTCAGCAGCGTCTCCGCCACCCGCGTATCCCCGATCAACCTGACGACGTCGGGCACGTCGTCGAGTGAATAGGGGCGCAGGATGAGGCGGTCGGTGCGGAGGGTCGATTGGGCGCTCAACATATTCCTTCGATTCGGGTACCGGCGACTTTAGTCGCCGTCCGCATTATCTAAGACTCGAGAGGTCGGCGACTGAAGTCGCCTCTACCCCCTAACTTTATGAATCCACCACGCCGCCGGGATCGTCACCCCTAACATCACAGGAAACATGATACCGTCAAACGTACTATAAGTCATGGCCGAGAGAATCCAGACCACGCTGAAGACTCCAATCGGGATCGAGACCACGAGGAACCGCCACTTCGGATCGACCTTGAACCGCCCGATGAGGCGGAAGGCGATGAAGAAGTAGAATACTCCCACGAGCAGCCCTACTATTGTAGGAAGCATAACGTTCTCCAATGTGGACGGGCTAAGGAAGTGGATCATTGGTGAATGTTTAAGCACGAGTCAAATAATCTCCCGGCGAATTGATGGGTAGGGTGGACAATAGTCCACCCTACCGTGCAATTTCTACTCCTTTTCGATCAGTAGTTATCTATCTGTGCCCTTTGCAGTTTCCCCGCGAAGTCAAAATAGACCGTCTTGTATTCACTGTAGAACTCATAGACCGCCCAGCCGCCTTCGCGATGGCCGTTGCCAGTCTGCTTGACGCCGCCGAACGGCATGTGGCACTCGGCTCCGATGGTCGCGCTGTTGATGTAGGTGATGCCCGCCTCAAGATCCCTCACTGCGCGGAACGCTTTGTTCACGTCGCGCGTATAGAGCGATGACGAAAGACCATACACGCAGTCGTTGTGCGCCGCAATCGCCTCGTCGAAGTCCTTCACTCGCGTCACGGACAGCACCGGTCCGAAGATCTCCTCCTGGAACAGGCGCATCTTGGTGGTTACATCAGTGAAGACGGTCGGAGCATAGAACCAGCCGTCGGCGTGGTCGCCTTTGTCGAGTTGACGTCCGCCGACGACGCAATGCGCGCCTTCTGCCTTGCCGATATCGACATAGCTCTGCACCGTGTCGATCTGCGATTTATTCACGACCGGGCCGACGTTGTTGTTTGGGTCGAGCCCGTCGCCGACCTTCAGCTTACCAACCGCTTCGACGAGCATCTCAACGAACTCGTCGTGAATCGCCTTGTGAAGAATCAAACGGCTGGTGGCGGTGCAGCGTTGGCCGGTGGTGCCGAAAGCTCCCCAGAGCACCCCGTCGAGCGCCAATGCCAGATCCGCGTCGTCCATTACAATCTGAGCGTTCTTGCCGCCGAGTTCGAGCGAGACTCGTTTTAACATCGCGCCCGCCTTGGCGTTGATCTGTTTGCCGATCTCGGATGAACCGGTGAAACTGATGATATCGACGCCGGGGTGTTCGACCAATCCGTTGCCGACGACTCCGCCGCCGCCGTGGACGATATTGACGACTCCCTTCGGGACTCCCGCTTCGACCAGAATCTCAACCAGATGCGTCGCCGTGAGAGGCGTGTCGGACGCTGGCTTCAAGATTACGCAATTGCCGCAGAGCAGCGCCGGAAGGCTCTTCCAGCATGGAATCGCCATCGGGAAGTTCCAAGGGGAGATCAATCCCGCCACGCCAATCGGCTGGCGGAACGAGAGATTCATCTTATTGCGCAGTTCGGACGGAGCCGTATGGCTGAAGAGCCTGCGCCCTTCGGTGGCCGCGTAGTAGGCGGTGTCGATCCCTTCCTGAACGTCGCCGCGCGTCTCGGCGAGCACCTTGCCCATTTCGCGCGTCATATCGCGAGCCAGTTCTTCCTTGCGGGCGACCATGATGTCGCCGACGCGTTTCATGATGTTTCCGCGCTCGGGAGCCGGGACCAGCCGCCATTCTTTGTAAGCCCGGCGCGCCGCCTCGACCGCTTCGTTGACTTCTTCCATTCCCGATTTCGGGAAGAGTCCGACGACTTCGTTCCAGTGCGCTGGATTGCGATTTTCAAACCATTGGCCTGATTTGGCCGGCTTCCACACGCCGTTGATGTAATTGAGATACTGCTGAGACACTGACGACCTCGTGCTATTGTAAAGAGAATGTTATTAGCCTATTTAATATAGGTGTTGACCGGAATCTTTTCAAGCGACTATGAGGTTTGAGGAAGGCGCCTTGCAACCTTGACTTCTTTATTATCTTTAATCTGAGAAAACGTGACGACATTACTGGCAGTGGGGTGGATTTTCAATCCGCCGCCTTCAGTCCCACTTGATCCAATGGCGGATTGAAAATCCACCCCACTGCCAATCACATCTGGCTGCCAATACCCGATGCATCTCAAACGCACGTCCTTTCAGTTGACAAGTGAGCTTGACTACAGTAAATTTTAAAGATTTTTCATTACTCTCCGCAGTCGCAGTGCTGTTCATCGCAGGTTGCGCGGCGATGGGACCGCCCGGCGGCGGTCCGGAAGATAAGACTCCGCCCGAAGTGCTCGGATCCAATCCCGCTCCCGGGACTACCGGCGTTTCTCCGCGCGCGGACATCGAAATCTTCTTCAGCGAACCTGTTGACGCCGCAACACTTGAAGCGTCGCTCTTTATTGCTCCGACGCAGACCGAACGCCCCAAGGTGAAGGTGCATGGTCAGCGTGCGGTTATTGTGCTGCCCGACTCGATTCCAGAAGTTGGCGCGCTAACTGTGACGATCGGCTCCGGAGTTAAAGATATCCACGGCAATGCACTCGCATCGAGCTTTTCGCTTGCGGTCACTGCCGGCGAACGCATCCCAACCGGACAAATCGCAGGCCGAGTTTATTCCGATGCGGCTTTGCAAGGAGTGATCGTCGGGGCGTGGACTTCACATGCGAGAGAAGAGGTGCGACCTGACACTCTTCTCGCACCCTATCTCACTCAGTGCGGCGCTGATGGATACTTTAAGCTTGAATATCTTCCCGAAGGAAGTTATCGAGTGCTCGCTTGGGGAGATCGCGACGGGAATAGAAAGTATGCGCCGGGAGTTGACCTGCTTGCGCTGCCTCCGTTCGATTTGACCATTATAGAAGACAGTGTTGCCACTATCTCACTCTGGGCGGCAAAACGAGACACAGCGGAGGCGATTCCAGCCTATGCGTCAGCGCCCGATCAAAGGCATCTAACTGTGAGGCTAACGCGTCCCCCGGGAGCACTCTTACCGCGTTTTCTTGCAGATGCGATTGTAAAGGATTCATTAGGAGAAGACCTGCAGGTATTAACCGGATGGGTAGATCCGCTCGATTCTGCAAAACTGGTATTTTTCACAGCGACTCAGGATTCCGGCGTCAATTATGCAGTGTTTTTTCAAGGGGATACTTCTGAACTTTCTTTCTCTGCAAGCTCGGTTCCCGATACATCGCGCTTGAAACTGATGCAGTTTTCTCCTTTGCAAGGAGCGCGAGACGCGGGCGCTCAACCGGAAGGTCAGCTTGTTTTCGATGATGCTCTGAAGGAAGCTCCTTCAAGCGAAGCGGTGATTTTAATGAAATCCGACAGCTTTCGCGTCGCTGTCGATCTTCACTGGGATGCGGCGAATCGTATCTCTTGGAAGGCTTCGGAGATTGTCGGATCGGGTGAGCGCGTTAAATTGAATGTCAACGTCGGGCTGATTAATGACCGCTGCGGTAACGCTGGAGCTGACTCAATTTTCATTATAGCGTTTGAGACGGCTGATCCGGCGACGCTCGGTTCAATTGCCGGGCGAGTCTCAGGGGGAGATGGTTCTGATCTCCGGGTAGCCGCCAAGCCGCTGGATGGAGCCAAAAAGGTTGCGAAAACTGCGCTCGGTTTGAATGATGGAACTTATGTGATCGAGGGACTCGTACCGGGGCGGTATATTGTCTGGACGTGGCTTGACCGAACCAAAGATGCGCATCTGACCCTCGGAGATCTGACGCCGTTTAGTTTCTCTGATCCGTTTGTCTTTCATGCCGACACGTTGACTGTCCGGGCGCGTTGGCAGACTGGCGGGATTGATCTAAAGTTGCCATAGACAGCTTGGGTTCCTCATTCCCAAGAGAATAGGGCTTTCAGGCTACTGAATTATAGACAACGCTCGGTTGATTCCGATCCGCGTAGGGGCCAGCTTGCTGAGCCCGTCTTAGGCTCTTGACGTCGCAGCAGAGGGCTCAGCAAGCTGGCCCCTAGCGGATCGGCGTAAACATGCGCAACCTATTTTCATGTTCCGTGGCGGGGCGTGGCGCCATGACAATTCCCATTAAAGAGGGAATCCACCGGTCACAGCATCTGCACGATCAAATGGAAAACCGCTGTTGTGAAAATGAGGAACTGGAGCTACGCGTAACAATCTCACTTTCAAGTTCACAGGAACAATGAACAGAACATACAACGAAGCAAGCGCAGTTGCACTGAAGTCGAGCGTCCTTCCGCTGAACGGGCTTGGCGCTTGGGCGGCGCAAGTCGGATTGATCGCCGCGGCGATCGTTTTACCTGCGATTGCGCATTTGGCGGGCTTGCCGGTCCGATGGCTGTTGCCGATGCACTGGCCGGCTTTGTTAGCCGGGATGCTCTATGGCTGGCGCGGCGGTTTGATCGTCGGGTTGCTCTCGCCGGTCTCAAACTACCTGATCACCGGTTTTCCGCTTCCGCCTGTACTCCCTGCTATGACGGTCGAGATTGCCATTTATGGCTTTCTGACCGGCTGGCTGCGTGAGCGCTTCGGTTGGAACGGCTTCTCAGCGACCGGCGCAGCGGTTTTAGCGGGCAGAGCGGCCTTTGTCGCTGCCGTTTTTCTGACAACTGGCTATCAAGGCGCCTTTGGAGCGTACTTGCTTGCGGCGATGCTGCCCGGTTTGGCGGCGGGTGTTTTACAAGTCGGCGTAATGGGTTTCGTCGGGCTGCATCGGGATAAAAGTGTCGGGTAATACCATACATCGAGGATGGCTTTAAATGGACCCATCGCAAAAGGAAAGTCCGTTCTCACCGGGAAGGCCGGTAGCTCCTGAGTTGTTCACCGCTCGAGAGGAGGAAATCAATTTCATTCGACGGAAACTTGGTCAAGCTGCGTTCGGGCGAAATGAAAATGTTTTTGTCCTTGGCGATAGAGGCATGGGAAAATCCTCCCTTGCGTCTTTAGTACACCAAATTGCTGCGAAAGAATATGGGTTCTATGGTGTTCATTGTCATTTGGGTGGTGTGAAGGATATTCCCGAATTCGTCCGCGTCGTTTTTCAGGAAATGGTTACAGCGGCAACAGACGAGAGTGTCTTTGTGTCAATGAAAAACCTCTTCGAGAAGTACATACGAAGTGTTTCATTATTCGGAATCTCCGTTGAATTCACCGATAACAAGGGCGATCTCGAAGGATTAGCGTACAGTTTTTTGCCGGCAATAACCACCGTTTATGAGAGTATTAGAGAACGCCATAAAGGGATATTGCTAATCCTTGATGATCTGAATGGTATTTCCGCACATCCACAATTCGCTCATTTTATAAAGAGCTTTGTGGATGGATTGGCGACGAGTGGGAAAAAGATTCCTCTGGTTCTTTTACTTGCTGGTCTGCCAGAACGGCGAGCGGAGATGGTTGCTGTCCAACCTTCAGTGGCTCGCATATTCGATTTGATCGATTTGAGTCCGTTGCGAAAACGGGAAAGTGAAAATTTCTTCCGCAAGGCTTTTACTTCGAAAGAAATCTCAATAGAAGGTGGAGAGACAGTATTGAGTCTAATGGCAGGGGGGTACCCTATGCTCATGCATGAACTTGGTGATGCAGTCTTCTGGGAAAACTCTGACCAAATTATCGATGCTAAAGATATCTTGGATGGTTGGAACCGTGCAATCGTCACAATCGGGACGAAGTATCTTGATCCAGGGATTCTCGATTCCATCAAGAGCGAAAAGTATCGTTCGATTCTAACAACTATCTCCACACTGGAGAGCAGTTCATTCACGAAGAAAGATATAGTTGCGAGGTTGAACTCAGACGAACAAAGGGTTCTGGGAAATTTCCTCACTAAATCAAAGAAGGGCGGACTTCTTAAAAGCACTCGGGTTAGCGGAGAATACGTTTTCGCAAATCTCCTCTATCGGTCATACATTCGGATGAGATTTTCATCACCAACGCCTGACGAAAAGGCATAACTATCAACACTTACGCTGTCATCATGGCCGGAGGTTCCGGCGCTCGCTTCTGGCCGCTCAGCCGAGCGAAACGCCCTAAGCAGGTGCTGAACATCCTCGGCCCCAATAGCCTTCTACAAGAGACGCTCGCGCGCCTCGAGGGGCTCGCTCCGCTGGATAAAACCTTCATCGTCACTAACACCGCTCAGAAGAAGGTTATGGCGACTCAGCTTGTCGATCTGCCCGACTCGAATTACATCATCGAGCCGTCGGCGCGCAACACTGCCGCCTGCATCGGTCTCGCCGCGCTGCACATCCGACGCTTCGATCCGGAAGGCGTGATGGTCGTGCTGCCTTCCGACCATCTGGTGAAGAACTCGACCGTCTTTCAGCAAGCCGTGCGCACCGCTGTTGAAATCGCCTCGAAAGAGGACTCGCTCGTGACTTTCGGGATTCCCCCGACTCGTCCCGAGACTGGCTATGGCTATATCCAGTTCTCAGACGCCAACGGAACGCATCCGAAAGGCGTCCATCTTGTGAAAGCATTCGCTGAGAAACCAAATAAAACTACCGCCGCTCGGTTCGTTGCATCGAAGGATTTTTACTGGAATAGTGGTATATTTATCTGGAAGGCGTCGCGTATCTTAAAGGAGATGGAAGAACATCTCCCCGAAATGCATCATCAATTGATGGCAATCGATCACGCGATCGGCGCTCCTGAATACAAACGTGTGCTCGCCGCCCGTTACGGGCGTATCCGCCCAATTTCGATAGACTATGGCGTTATGGAAGTGACCAAGACGCCAATCTATATGGTAGAAGGGAAGTTCGGGTGGAGCGACGTCGGAAGCTGGGATGAATTGTTTCGCCAGCATACTCCAAATGGCGGCGACAATGTGATCGTCGGCGAAGGCGTTGCTCTCGAAGGATCAGGGAATTTTATTCATTCGCAGGGCAAGATGACCGCGATTCTTGGATTTGACAACATTTTAGTTGTTAATACTCGCGACGCGGTGTTGATCTGTCCGTTGGACCGGGCGCAGGAAGTGAAGTTGATTGTCGAGAAGATCCGTCGTGAAGGCAAGGACAAGTACCTGTGAGTCTTAGGCGCCCAGGAGGACGGGTCTCCGTACCCGTCAATCGCAAGTCAAATGAGGTTAGTTGGACAGGTACGGAAACCCGTCCTCCAGAAAATCCCCATGCGTCCTGATCGTCTGGTTCAGGAACTCGAAGACGTCGCCGCGCGGCTCTTCGATGAAGTCCGCCGCGAGCCGGGCGGCTTCACCACCGGCGCCTGTATGTTGAACGGTCAACGTCTCTTAATGATAAATACTCGTCAGCCTGCCGATGAACGGATTGCGGCGCTGGCGCGAGAGATCGCGCGCTGCAATCCGACGCAGCTATATCTTAAACCTGCCATTCGTGATGAAGTCGAACGATGGCGGGCAGTTACCCCGGCCGAACCGGCCTCCGAGGAGGATTAATGGAGCCTTCATTTCTGCGGACGTTCCCCCTGTTCACCGACTTGAACGAGGACGAAATCGCCATCGTCAGTCGTCTGATGGTCGTGCGGAAGTTCCGCAAGAACAACCTAATCATCTTTGAAGACGATGTTGGCAACAGCCTCTTCATCATCAAGAGCGGCCGGGTAAAGATCTCACGTATCTCACCCGACGGCGGCGAAGCGATTCTGGCGATCCTCGGCTCGGGGGACTTCTTCGGCGAACTCTCGGTGATCGACGGACAGGGGAGATCGGCTTCGGTCACTTCCATCGACGACGTAGAACTGTTGATGCTCCGCCGTTCAGACTTTATGGAGATCCTTGAGCGCATCCCGAAAATTGCGATCTCGCTGCTTAAGGAACTCGCCGGACGCATCCGCAAATCGGATAGTCACATCCGCAGTCTCTCACTGCTCGACGCCAAGGGACGCGTGGCGACGACAATTTTACGGCTCGCGGAAGACATCGGCAAGATCAAGGAGGGGCGGGTTTATATCGAGGAGCTTCCGTTGCAGCGCGACCTCGCTTCAATTGCCGGCACCTCGCGTGAGACAATTTCGCGCGTTTTAAAACGCTTTGAAGAAGAAGGTTACCTCGAAATGGCGCACAATACGCTGATCATTAATAACTTCGAGCAATTCAAGAAGATGTATAGCTGAGTAGCGCGAGACGCTTTTTCCTGAATCGAACAACACAAAACGGGCGGCTCAATCAAGCCGCCCGCTTTTCTTATCAAGAAATCCCATTGCCATTAGTATCGCACGGCTCGAAGAGACTGCCGTATAAAAAGACTTCTGTACTCCGTCCCTTACAATCTCATCCCAATATCGGCATAGATTCGGTTCGCATCGAATCCTCCCCCGCGCTGGAACTCCATCGAGACCGACCCGTAGAACCGTCTGATCCCGTAGTTCATCGAGCCTCTCAGATAGTTGGTCGAAGACTTCCCTCGCCCCCCCGAAGTGAACGTGTAGCTGCTCGAACCGCCCACTAATCCGAGGTCGATCCCCCACCTGAGCGCACGGGAGAACGAAATCGACTGTTGAAATCCCTGACTGTACTCGGAATCGAAATAGGACGCCCGGTAACCGGTTGAAATCCGCGTCCAGAAGAGACTCGGGTGCGTCAATCCGCCCGACGCCGAAGTCGCCGTCTTCTGACCGTGTGTTCCGTTCACTCCAAAGTCGAGATTGCTCCTGAAGTTCAACGGCAGCCGCGACGAGAGCCCGAGCCGGATTCCCTGCCTAAGCGCATCGTCGAAAAGGCTGTCCGGCGTGGCGCGATCCTCCCACATCCTCGTCGGGATTCGGTTGTTATAATTAAGGCTGAGCGAGTGGTTCTTAGTCGCCGTCCAGCGCGCCGAGAGCATAAGGCTGGAGAGAGTCAAAGACCCACCGGCGACGTTCTTACGCCAGCCCCGGTTCACTTCAAGTTCGGCGCTTTGATAAAATGATAACTCAGGTTTCCAGACAAGGTCAGTTGAAAGATAGAGGAACTCCCGCTCGATAGTCCTGCTGTTGTAGCTTCCGATAACCGCCGCCATCGCGCTGATCCTTCTAGTTGACCAGTCGCCTTTCTCATAGGATGCGAAAATCCCGCCCTTGCGATGATCCCACTGCGTCGAACCGCCTCCCAGATCGGGATCAGCCCCGGCGAAAGCGCCGACGGAAAGTTCAGGAATGAGCCTGTAATCCCCCGCAAGTCCATCGAGATAGCCTACTCCGGAAACTCGACCGGGCGTCGTCCTTCCTACCGACCATGTGAGCGGATATCGCGTTGACTTTCCCTTGAACGATGCTTCATAGTAGCGATTATCCCACTCGCTGCTGCCTGTTGAGCGGTTAGTACGGCGAGCGCGCATCCTGAGATTAATCGTGAATCCGCGAATATGAGAAATCTCGCTTTGCAAGGAGAGCGACGGCTGATTGTAGTCGAAATTCGAGGCGGTGAGATCGTCTTGAAAGTAGATCTGCGCCGCCGCGCGTCCCTTTACCTTCCATTGAGACGTCGGCTGCGGTTTGACAGGTTGCGCGCTCCAGCCCGGAGCGGGCGAAGGCGGTGGAAGTTCACGCGGAGAGGGCGGCGCTTCCGCCGGAGGCGGAGCTGAGACGACCATCACTACTGCATCACCCGGTTTCACTTCGCCCAGGGAGGAAATGACCTTGCAGGCCGTAGAACTCTCTGAAAGATAAGTCGTTTCGACGGCGGCAAGCGTGTCTCCACCGCGCATGATCCATCCACGATCGCCCGGTTGGATGCCGGAGGCGCGCCCTGCGTCAAGGTAGATCGCTGACGCGGAGACATACTTGACGGTCGCTCTCAATTCATCTGCCGATGAAGATGAAATAGGAATTATCGCCGCTAATAGCGCGAGAAGAACTCGTGTAAATCTTAGATGAGGTTTCAGTTCTTCGCCTCTGAGTTCAAGCTGTTCGTTGGTCTTTGTATGCACTGCACGGTTGTGACTATCTCGGCGCTATCGGGTGGTTGATATCGCCTTGGCGTCCGGTCGGGTGACAGCGATAACAAGCCGCGCTGTTGTATGCATAGTCGCGTACTTCCCTGTGATCGCTATCCACTTCAGCCCGGTTGCTGTGTTCATGGCAGGTGATACAGGTGAAAACCTGATAGTCGTTAGGATTGTTGTGGCACTCGGCGCAATTTGCCCACTCACCGCGATGTTCGCCCGAATAGACCGGGAACCACTGCTGGTCGTGTTGCTGGTTGAAGTTTGAGTCCCAGTTATTGGTAGTGTGACACAGCGTGCAATCGTGCGGGAACTGAGCATTCCTATGGTTGGGGTTGCCGACATTATTGAAGTCATTGGTATGACAAGCGTAACAATCCGTTGGCGTTCCCCCGAACCGACCGTTCACATGGCACGATGCGCACTGAACCTGCCTATGCGCTCCAGTAAGTGGAAAGTCGCCTCCATTGTGATCGAATTGAGCCGGTTGCCAAGCTGTCGTGGTGTGGCAGATTGTGCAATTATGGTTGTATTGCCCCTGAACATGGTTCGGATCCTGAACGTTCTGATAAGCCGCTTGATGGCAGGTCCAGCAATCCGTCGGCGTTCCCCCAAACCGACCGTTCACATGACACGATGCACACTGCACCTGCTGATGCGCTCCCGTGAGCGGGAAGTCGCCTCCATTGTGATCGAATTGAGCCGGTTGCCAAGCTGTCGTAGTGTGGCAGATTGTGCAATTGTGGTCGTATTGCCCCTGCACGTGATTTGGATCTTGAATTTCGGCAAACGATTGTTGATGGCAAGTCCAGCAATCCATCGGCGTCCCTGCAAACCGTCCATTGATATGACACGACGCGCAATCGACTGTCCGGTGTGCTCCGGTCAAAGGGTAGTTGGAACGGTCATGATCGAAAGTCGCCGGGTTCCAGCCGTCGGTCGAATGGCACGTCGTGCAGTTATGATCGAACTGGCCTTGTACGTGACTTGGATCCTGTACATCGTTGAAGGTTTGCTGATGGCATGACCAGCAATCCGTCGGAGTACCCGCAAAGCGGCCGTTAACGTGACACGACGCGCAATCGACTGTCCGGTGCGCTCCTGTTAAAGGATAGTTGGATCGGTCATGATCGAAAGTCGCCGGTTTCCAGCCATCGGTCGAGTGGCAGGTAGTGCAATTGTGGTCAAACTGACCTTGTACGTGACTCGGATCTTGGACATCGGTAAACGTCTGCTGATGGCATGACCAGCAATCATTGGGCAGACCGGCGTACCTCCCGTTGACATGGCACGATGCGCAATCGACCGTCCGATGCGCTCCTGTCAGAGGATAATTCGTCTGAGCGTGATCAAAGGTTGCCGGTTTCCAGCCGTCGGTCGAATGGCAGGTGGTGCAATTGTGATCCATCTGCGCCAGTGTATGGCTCGGGGCGACCACCGCCTCATATTCACTTCGATGGCATGACCAGCAATCGCTCGCGATACCCGAATACTGTCCTCCGATATGGCAAGACGCGCACGCGACGGTTCGATGCGCCCCGGTTAAGGGGAAGCGAGCAATATTATGGTCGAACGAGGCAGGACTCCACCTTGCTGTCGTATGGCAAATTGAACAGTTCCGGTCGAAATTTGAGACAATGTGGTTCGGATTTTCAGCGTCGGCATACTCTGGATTGTGACAGGCGAAACACTCTGTGGAAGTGCCTGAGTACCTCTGCGCTACATGGCACTGGTCACAACGCGCTATCCGGTGCGCTCCAGTCAGAGGGAACGAGGTCAGGCTGTGGTCAACTTTCGCCGGAGACCAGTCTGTAGTTGCATGGCAGATCGCGCATTCATGAGTGTAGTTTAGAGTTGTATGATTTGGATTGTTCGTTCCCTCAAAATCCGCCCGGTGACAAGACCAGCAATCCCCGGCTAATCCATTGAACTGGCCGCTGGAATGGCACGAGGCGCAATCTGCTGTTTTGTGGGCGCCGGTCAGGGGAAAGTCAGTCGCCTGATGATTGAATGTCGAAGGCTTCCAAGCGTCGGTCGAATGGCATTGCACACAATTATGGTCGAATCGACCCTGCGTATGATTTGGTTCTGCAACCTGTTCAAAATCGACGCGATGGCAGGTAAAGCACTCTGAGGATGTTCCGGTGAACTGGCCGTTGACATGACACTTCAGACAGTCGGTAGTACGGTGAGCACCCGTTAGCGGGAAGGTCGATTGCTGATGGTCGAAGGTTGCGGGCTTCCAAACTACTGTCGAGTGGCACTTGATGCAGTCGTGGTCGAACTGGCTCTGGACATGGTTCGGCTGTTGAACCTGATCGAAATCCGCACGATGGCACGTATAACATTCGAGCGGCGTCCCGTTGAAACGATTATTCTGATGGCAGGACTCACACGATGCAGTTACATGTGCGCCAGTCAGCGGGAATCGAGTCTGATTATGATCGATCCGCGCCGGCTTCCATCCATCGATGGCGTGACAGGCGGTGCAGTCGTGATTGTAAGAGCCGGAGACGTGACTCGGATCCCGAACGGTTTCGAATGCAGCGCGATGACAATCGAAGCAGGCTGTCGCAGTTCCGTTATAACCGGTCGTATGGCAGGAGGCGCAGTCAACCGCCCGGTGCGCGCCAATTAATGGGAAACGAGTGCCGTCGTGATTGATCGAAGCCGGTTTCCAGTCCGCAGTAGTGTGACATGCAGCGCAGTTATGGTCATAGGCGCCGGAAACGTGATTCGGATCGGAGACGTTCTGGAAGTCGGACTGGTGGCAACCGTAACACTCCTGTGAAGTCCCCGTATAGCGACCTCCTTCGTGGCACGAAGCGCAGTCAACCCGAATATGAGCGCCGGTGAGTTGGAATCTCGCGAGGTTATGGTCAAACTGCGCCGGTCGCCAGTCGAGGGTCGTATGGCATTGCTCGCAGATTTGGGAAAATTCGGAAGCGGCGTGATTCGGATTTGTTGTCGATCCGTATGCGGTTGCATGACAGGAGAAGCAGGCTGTCGAAGTATTCGCGTAGCCGGCTTGATGACACTCGCTGCAAGATTGGCTCGCATGTCCGCCGGTCAGTTGAAAACTGGCTGTATGGGTGAATGCGGCGCCAATCCATGTCGGTTTGTCGAGACTGTGGCAAGCCGTGCAATTACCAGAGAAGCCAGCCTGTGTATGAGCGGGCGAAGAAGTCGCGTTAAAATCAGGCAGATGACAACCGACACACTCGGTCGGCGTCCCTACGTAACGACCCCCGGTATGGCAGCTCAGACAATCGACCTCGCGGTGAGCGCCGGCAAGCGGGAACCTCGTTAAGGCATGGCGAGCAGCCATTTGCGAGCGATTCTCCCACCCGTCGGGCGAGTGACAAACGGCGCATTGAACGCCAAACTGCCCGAAATGTGGTTCTTGATGGCACGAGGCGCACTCCTTGGCGTCTTCTTTAAAGGAGAGCGTCGTATGGCAGTCACGACAGGAAACGCTCTTGTGGCGACCTTCAAGCGGAAAGTCAGTCGTTGTGTGGTCAAATTTGACGTCACCCGGTTTGACTTTCCAGCCCTCTGGATTATGACAGACATCGCATGCGATTTTAATATCTGCATGAGGGCTTTGACGGAGGATTTGACCACCAGTCGGCAGCGCTGCCAAAAACAGCACACAGCCGACCAGCGCCGTCTTGACCTGATGTTTGGATCGATTCATAGTTCTCTCAACCACAGTTCAATAATTGTTATATCAATTATTTATGGATGGCGATGTATCGCAAGCCGAAGCGTTTGGGCTTCTGCAAAAAAATCGACTGGCATCTATGAGCAAAGCGCTTACAATAAAAAACGAGCCGCTGTAAACACCTAATGACGGCAATGGTTAAAACGGGATCATCCGTAGTATATTGAGTTACCGAAATCAATACCGAGACAAATTGAAACAGGCTCCTCACAGGAGGGACAATGGAAAGAAAATACCACTTTGAAGGCGGCAGCATCGCCCGTTCCGACGATCCGGGCAGTCCGATCTCCCTCTTCATTAATCCTACCGACGAGGAGAAGCGCTACCTTATCCAGGATTTAAAGCTCGACGAGCACACGCTTGCATCGGCGCTTGACCCGGATGAATTGGCGAGGCTCGAATTCGAGCCTGAGCATACAGCCATTATTCTCAAAGCCCCTATACCGCACTCGCCCGCGGAACCGTTCCTTTTCCGCGTTGCATCGATCGGCGTTTATCTATTCAACAATCGGCTGGTCATTGTGACTGCCGATGAGTTCTTCTCATTCGATGGTCTAAAAGCTCAACGCCTTCCATCTCTCGCCTTCGTTGCCTTACGGTTGCTCTATCGTTCAATATACGGCTTTCTCGAACATTTGAAAATCATTACTCAGATTTCAGACGAACTTCAGACCAAGATCAGCGTTTCGATGGAGAATCGCTACCTGCTGAATCTATTCTCGCTGCAGAAGAGCCTCGTTTACTATTTGAACTTCATCAACTCGAACGATCTGGTTATCCACCGTCTCCGAAACTATGCGGGTAAGATCGGATTCACCGAACACGAACAGGAGCTGTTGGACGACATCCGCATTGAGAACGGACAGTGTCTGAAACAGGCTGACATCTATTCGAACATTCTCGCCGGATTGATGGACGCGCGCGCATCTATCGTCAGCAACAATCTGAACCAACTGATGAAAACGCTCACGATCATCACGCTCGGAATTATGGTTCCGACCTTTGTCGTGAGCGCCTTTTCGATGAATGTGGCCATCCCGCTTCAACATACCAAAGGCGCTTTCTATATCATTATGGGATTGGCGTTGTTGTCGTCATTCGGAGTGTATGCGCTTTGGCGGTGGAAGAAGTGGTAGGATACCGCTGAATGTTGAACAGTCAAGGTTTCTCCATCCGCGTAGGATAAGCGTCTCGCTTGTCCACCATTCAGTTCATGTCAACATTCGATCAATATCAGGGTGACGGTTAATCAACGCGGATGCGAGAGTACTTCCTTACATCGTTACAAAAACGGAATCGCCGCCGCTCCATCGAGCGGCGGCGATTCCGTTTAGATCAGCTACTTGATCAAAGCAGCCTTCAACTGATCAACTCTGCCTCCAGCCTCGAGTCTCACAATGTAGATCCCTGAAGGCAGATTGCCTGCCTGCCAGACTACTCTCGATGATCCGTAAGACCTTCCAGAATAGAGCGTCCCTACTTCACGGCCAGCCAGATCGAAGACCTTCAGGCTCGCCTCTACTCCGACCGGCGCAACGAAGCGAACCGCGAGATCAGAGTTGAACGGATTCGGGAACGCCTTAGCAATGCCAAACTCAATTGGGATGATTGGATCATCTCCAACGCTGGAGGAGTCGTCCACGATCATCCTCACCGGCACGATCACTGAATCTCCGATGGCGTTATGGTTGATCTTGATTGCAAAAGAATAATCGCCTTCGGCTAATCCAGTGGCGTCGAAGTGCATTATGATATGACGCGTGGTTCCACCCGGAACCGAACCGGCGGTCAACTGGAGCCCGCCAATCAAATAATCAGTTCTCGGCCCGACGTTGTAGTAGCGGAGCGTATCGTAGCCTGCTGGGTTACTGTTGGGTATCTGGTCGATACCCGCGATCGCCATATGGGTAGCGTCATAGTTTGGAATGAACGCCATCCCTTTAACGCGCCGGTTGCCGTTTCCCGCAAGATTTGCCCAGGTCTTATAATCTCCGGTTTCAAGGTTGAGTCTGATCAACCGTCTCGGAATGCGGTTGTTCGGAGAATCTTCGCTGTTCCAGTTGACAACATAAAGAGGATGCTGGTCAACATCTCGAGGATTCCATCCGATCCCGATTGGCGTGAAAGCCTCACCGGACACTTCTATACTCCAGGAATTCAACATTTCCCCGAGATGATCCTCGGCGATCGACACCTCCCAGATGCGCTCGTTTGCATACGTCAAGAACAACGTCCCTCTTTCGGGCACATAGACAATCGGAACCGATCCGGTGCTTTCAAACGGGATGACAAAGCTGCGCACAATCGCGCCTGCATCGGTAAATTCGACAGCCCTAAGCGTGTTATCGTTCAGACTTAGAGTCCCCCAGAAATGCTCGCCATCCCAGGTAAGGTAATTCAATCCGCCATCGCTTGACGAAGAATCTGCCCCGTCGGGAGTATATGGCTGAGGGATTATCCGACCTCTGCCGCCGTCCAATCCGACCACCCTGATCGTATGTGGATTGCCCTTTACCGGAACATAAAGCGAGTCCGTATCGAGCCGATAGGCAGGCGCGTTGAGTGTGTGTTCACGGAGTATAGCGCTCAACGGAACATAACTCAACATCTCAAGATTCGGTTCGGTGCTGTCGGCGTTGATGATCTTGGCGTGGAATTCGAGTGCGCCGTTGCCGGTGTTTCTTAATGGAATCGCCCGGTCGGTCGGATACCCGGGTTGGAGATCGAAGAATTGTTCGCCGGGCCTAACCAACTCAGGATGCGTCAACTGCATATCGCCGAGGTTGATCTGCTGTCCTTCGCGAATCGTGAACGACGCTTCGATGCGATTATGATATGGCAGCTCAAAGCGCATGTTATTGTAGGTCCCAACGGGCAGCTCAATACTGAAACGACCGTCCGCAGCGGTAGTAAAATCTATGCCAAGCGGATGAGAAATATGTACTCCAGCGATCCCGTTGTTGGGATCTTCTGCTAACACTATTCGACCGATAACCGTCCCGGTTTCGTGTTGCAGTCTGGTGGTGAACTTGATCGCAAACTCGTTTCCGATCGCGCCTGCCGTGCGATCATAATGACCGCTATAGAGATACTGTAATCCGTCGGTCCCGTCGGCATTCCGGATGCCTACAGCAGCATACGGGAATCCTTGGTTGTCAAAGTAACCGGGCGAGTGAGTATATTGTTTATACTGGATAACCGCTTCGCCGTCGCCGCTCGGGGTTGGCTTTATTTCCGGATCGTAGAGTCTCAGTTGGAACTGAACAGGAACATCGAGCGGTTGTTTATCAAAACCGCCAGTATCGTTCTCGACCATTTCCCAACTGAAGATATTATAGCCGCTCCATTCAACGATAAACGCGCCGGCGTCTTCGAGGTAGTAGGTGTAAATATCGTCGAACGGACTGAGACTCGTTCTTAGATCCTGCCAGCAAAGGGCGATCTGAGCGTCGGGAGTCGCCATTCCGGGGAAGGCTCGATTGAAGGGACTTCGGAAGAACACTGCGTTCGTGTCGAAGGAAACCCAACCGTTCGTACAGACGACTAACTTATCATAATCCTGACCGTAGAAGGGAAACGTGAACGGCAGGTCGATAGTTTTAGATTCTCCCGATTCTTCAGCTCCATCGCTCCAGTTCGAGATATCGGTCAAATGAAGCCGGGTTCCGCGAACATCGCCGCCGCCTGCTGCGTCCGGATTAATCTCAAGCCATTCGTAGGTTGGCGCTTGCGGCCAAGTTGTGTCGCCGCTATCGAAGGCGAGATAGCCATAATCATCGGGTCCGACAGGATCGCCTTCGCCCGAAACTCCAACCGGTACGTTGAACCGACTAGTGTAGTTAGCGTTGTTGCCGCCGCCCACTAACAGCGCAAAGTTTGCGATAGTTCCAGGCGCAAAATAGCGATTCACTCGAACATGAAATAGATCATCAGCAGTATTTGAACTACCCGCGGCTATCGCTTGGCACTGCCGGTTTGCCCAAGTAACCTCCACACCCTCACTCAGACTGACTAACACGACATTAAGCGCGCTGCCGTCATGATCTCCGGTATTATAGAGACGTGGATTCAATGTCGCATCGTCAGCGCCGGGGCGCAGTCCTTCAGCGCCAATTTCGTCCGGATTGGTCTCATAACGAGGACCGGATGAGATCAACTCGAAGCCGCCCAACCACGAACCCTGTTCGGCAGTCAAGCGAATCTGCACCGCAATTTCGGTCAGTCCGGGACAATCTGGATCGAGTGTGATCGTAACTGGTTCGGAGAAAGTTCCGCTCCCGCCGCCGGAATCCATATCGTCCACGCCGACGATGTCGCGATTGAACGTGACATAAGGCGAGTTGGCGCTTAAATGCGCTTCGACGCCGGTTGAACCATTTTCGCCTATTCCGTTATTGACGAAAGTAACACTCAGAGCGGCGGTCTCGCCGTTGTCCAGCAAATGGTCGCTATCGCCTCCATTTTGGGTGTCGTCAAGCTCATAACCGGTAATTGCGAGGTTGACGTCCCCTCCGGCAACATCAACGGCTTCAACCACTGCCCGACAGTTCACCTTCGTAACCGTGACTTGAAGAGTGCCTTCTTCGATACCTTCCGGAATGGTAAACGAGACTTCACCGCCGCCGTCGGTCTCAGTTACATATTGGAAGCGATCAGGCTGCCGAATGCAGACTTTCGCGCCCGGAACATCCTGTCCGTCGGCGTTGGTCACGCGGATATTCAAAGCCGTCGCGCCGGTCGGGATCGTTTCTGGAAGATTGGTTTGCAGAACAACCGGCGTGGCGGTATAGACCTGCACAGAAGGATCGCCTGTAAGCATAAACCGACGCATGAAGAGTCTGAAATCCCGCTCTGCAAGGAACGGTTCCCACGTCAGCGATTCCATTATTCCGGAAAAGTAGAGATCGCCAACCTGATTGGTGCGCTGTTGGGTCAGAGCGCGGACGACGCCTCCATTCAACCGACGGTCGAGTGAGGTGTTGGTGTATGCTGCTGAAGAGATCCAGGCGATCGGCCCGCTTCGCTCGGGGAAACCATCCGACGAGAAATACTGGTAACATTTGGGATGGCCGTACCAGAGAGAATTCGCTACTACCAGCGGATTCATTCCCTGATCATAGGGGTAGTAGTCTGAATCATCGAACGAAGAGGCTCCCATCAAGTACCCTTCAACAATCACAACAGAAGCGCCAACATCCTGCAGCATGTCTCTTTCGAGGACAAATGCATCGGTCTGGTTGGTATAGAGGGTATCCACATTCATCCCGATCCGTTGCAGTCCGTTCATCACCCATGTGCCCATCTCCTTATCGACAAACGGGACTCTTACCGTGTCGGCGGCGGCGTCAGATACAACGAACGCGTGCCCGAACCATTCTCCTTCGTGCCCTTCTACGCCGACGTAAGGATCTTGTTCATACATGATCGAACGATTCAATGCTCCTCGCAGTGTAGCCTCATCTTGAACCATCATTCTTCCCACCATCACATCCGGCATCCAGTCGTCAAGACCGTCGAGATCGTCGAGTGCGCCATAGAGATAGTCTCCTGTATCCGCTTGTTCTTCATCCAGCCAGAAGCTCGGGAATAGGAGGTTTTCAGAGTACTCAATAGGAGGATCGAGGAGTATGTCGCCATCGAAAGACATATCCCAGCCGATCAGGAGTGCAAAGTCGTAGGGATCGTCAGGATAACCTTCGGCGATGCGGTTGCGGATCTGTTGAGGAGACGTATTCCCAATATCTACCGCTTCCAGAGTCACTTCGAGACCCGTCTGGCGTTTCCACTCGGCGAAGCGATCCAACTCACGAAGGGCCGCTTGATCTTCGATTGCCGACGGGCGGAGGATCAACATTTTACCGGAGTTAGTGCGCGCGAGATCACGCTGCGGAAGGTTGGGCGATAAAGGATTAAGGACTACTGATTCGAGGAAGGAATGCCACCGCTCGCTTATCTGCAACGGAGGATGCGCGACTTCAGCCACACCTCTACCGGGAGTGAACACGATTTCAACGTCTGCGTTGCGGACTATCAGTCTGTCGGAGCCTTCAAGAACCGAAGTCGCCGTCGAGAGCGAAGCCATTCTTACGCCGCGAAAGACTACCGGTTTGCCAATTCGCGCCAGCGAATTGATCATTCCCGGCGAGACTATCTGTGCATCGGCGGGTTTTCCATCGGGCTGTGTCAACTCGATGTTGCTCGTTTTCACCTCTACGCCGCCGGTGGGAGGAAGAATCACCCATCCGTGAATCCAGCTCACATCGCCGGGTAATGCGTCGTCGCGCAAGCCGTTAACTAAAGCGTCAACAGACTCGAGTGAAGGCGAAAAGTTAACGGAAATACCGCTCGCGCTCTCGCTAAAGACTGAAAGCGACGCCTGATTGAGCTGGCTGCCGTCTGAAACAGCGGCAAATAGCGGCATAGCTGCGAAGGCAATTAGGATAGCCGCTGATGCGAGGAGAGATAATCTCATGGAACACGATTCCTGTTGATGACTTAGGTTGAGAAATAAGACGTATGCAGAACACCATCATCCTGATGAAGTTTGGAATGATGAATTCAAGCGTCTAATATTCTCCGACTGACACTACAACCGGTATTCAAAGAAAGCGCCCATCTTGGGGTTGGATGGGCGCTCGCAGGGCGTTCGGAAGAACTCAGGTTCTCCAATGCGGCTAACTTGTAAATCGCCCCAGCTTGAAGGCCGCCTTCCTCCATTCTATACTAATTTACTTAATCATTGCCACTTTAGCAACTCTTGCTCTACCGGCTGATTCAAGCTTCAGTATATAGATTCCGCTTCGAAGCTGGTCGGCGATCCACGGGAGGCGAGGTTAATCGCCTCCCGGATGACGCCATCTTTAACTACTTGACCAGCATTAACTTTGCAGAAGTCGCCGATCCTGCCGTTTCAAGCCTAAGGAAGTACAAACCGCTCGTGAGTCCGGAGCCATTGACGACTGCGATATGCGTTCCGGCGACTCGTTCTCCACTCTCGATCTCCTGAACTAACCGTCCCGCAAGGTCGAAGAGCGCTAACCTGATGGTTCCGGTTTCGGGCAGCGTATAATGAACTTCTGCAACTGCGTTGAACGGATTCGGGTAGATCGCACCGATGGCAAGCGTCGTCGGGAGCGCTTCGGCGCCGATCACCCTGCCGACAAACAGACCGTCGGTCTGATACCGGAGTTCGCCATCGACCGGCTCAACCTTAAGAGTCTGTTCTGTTGCCCCGTTCCAGTAACGGATCTCGAGTTCACTCGATTCGAAAGCCCCATCAATTGCCTCGGTTGACGGATCGTCGCCCCAGATTGCAAATCCGCAGCGACTCTGTAAAGATACTCCCGTGCCGATAATGCTGTTTACATTCATCACTGCATATTCGCCTTCGGGAGCGTCGAGGAGTAAGAGGCTCATATTTCTTCCAGTTGGAGCTGGAGTAGTATAGTGAACCGTCGCAGGAGGACGCATTGCGAATGGAGCGCCAGCAGCGCCCATCATCCGGTAAACCAGCTCCGTATCAGCGTCAAGTTTAAGCTGGTATCCCTGACCCTCTTTCAACGGAACCATACAGTTAAAATCATAGGCGGGAAGGTAGAAACCGCCGTCGCCAGCCTTCGCTACTTGAAGATGCTCGACGATTCCCCCGAATCCGACCGTAGCGTCAACCTGTATGCGCGGATAATAAGGGGCGATCTGCCAGCCTTGGTGAAGAGCAATCGGATCGTCTGCCATGACGGTGGTTCCCTCAATCGGGAGCGCCGCCGGTTGAAGCATTTTTATCTGGTAGCCTTGAGCAACATCCCAGGGCGGAACATTGTTGAAGTTCTCCGACGGGACATAGAAGTGTCCGAATCCATCCTTCATCATCGCAACCAAACCCTGTTGAGCGAGACCACCCATTATTACTGAGATCTCACCGTCATCCGGCTGGATATTGGCTGAAACCGTATTCCAGCCAAGTGCGAGCGGATACTGGCGAATCGCATGAACTGGTCCTAATACGACGTCAAGCGTGAGACCGATTCTGGTTTCGCTTCCTCGAGCATCGTGCATAAACACGATTTCCCCTTCAAAGGTTGTCTCTGGAAGTCCTGTCGCGTCGAGCGTCACAGTGAAGTCGAGGCTGTTATCAGGCTCAATGACTCCTTCGGTGGGCAAAATCTGCATCCAGTCGCGACGAGCGGCAACCTGAATAATCTTCAGACGGTCGCCGCCATCCGCGTTAGCAACATTCGTCATCATCAACATCACCCAACTGTAAACGTCGAGTTCGTTGGTGAGGAAAATGCCGCCCGGAGCTGCTCCGTCGCCGAAGTCGAAAGCGTGAACAAGAGCGGTATCGCCGTTGGCCGCATTCATCTTGTAAAGGGTCATCGGGCCTTCTACCGGCTGGGTCAACATGTAGAGATTAAATCCATCGGGATCTTCGGGGAAATAGCCAAGTCCATAGATGCGCAAGGAACGGCGGTTGAGAGGTTCCCCTACAACATTCCCGTCGCGATCGACCGCTACGAGGTTTGTCGTTGTTCCCGACACCCACATCACTTCGTTATCGCTATCCCAAGCGAGGCAGTTGTCGGGATTATGAGGCGCTCGGAAGCGGAGTTGCACTTCGCCGTCCGGCGTGAACGCATAAATGGAGTCTTCGCCCGAACCCCAGATCCACTCGCCATCCCACTCAAGGTCTTTGTAACCATAGCGGGAGTGCCCGGCTTGATTGAATCGAGCTGTCTCTTCGCCATCCTCATTCAAGACATAGACTTGATTTGGGTCGGCTCCTGCCGCGCCGGAAAGGTAGTAGCTTCCATCGACATAGACCGCGCCTTCAATCCGATCGTCTTCAAGAGTCATTCCAACGTCAAGAGTGCGCCGAACTTCCCAGGGAGCAGCATTGGCGTCGCCTAACAACCTCCGGTCGGTGGTGAAATGCACCGGCGCATTGCCGCCGTTCGCCACTGTGAAATCGACTTCCACATCGGTGTCCGGGGCGAGTTGCCTCGCTATCTCGTTTAGCGATGGCGTGAACTCACCATGAAGCAGCGCTATTGAACCGTCGGCAGCCTCATCAGCAGCGACTTCTATATCGCCAAATGGATAGTCGTTGAAGTTCTCGGCGGATACAGAGAGTTGATAGGTTCGGGGGGGAAGGTTTTCGAACAGGTAAGCGCCGTTATCGTCGGTGATCTGCCACATCCCGACGTCATCCAATTCCACCAGCGCTCCTGAAACCGGCCGATCCGTTGCTGCGTCAGTGATAACGCCTTCGATGGAACCAACCGGCGAATTAATAGACATCGCTACAGGCGTGATCTGGCGAGCTTGACCTTCAACATTGAACAGAATATTTGCCCAGTAGTATCCGTCTTCGTGATCGCCCGGAATGAACGTCAAGATGATGTCTTCGTCAGCCGCTGGCTGAAGTTCGCCTGATTGAGGCTCCACAGTCACCCAATTGATCCAGGCGGAAGGAGGACCGAAGGCAACTGCTTTTTCAGCCTGAATATACTCGCGATCGTCTCTGGATACCGTAAAGCCCCGGTCGCGCGCTTCGTTTTGGATACCAATCAGCACATCGCCTGGTGCGTCATATGCTCCCACGGCGGCATACTGAAACTTAATCAGTCCGTCCGCGGTCAGAATAATCTGGAAAGTCCAATGCGCCTGATTTACATCGACGATGTGAGGCATATCCACCCAAGATGCGACTGCCATTGTTTCATCGCTCCAGTAGTAGATATGACCGATCTGGTTGCCTTCCTCATCCCGACTCGGGAGTAAATCCTGGAAATTGCCTGCAATCAGGGTAGGCGGCGGAGTCTGATCTTGCGCTCCAGGATTGGCATTGGGGAGATCTCCCCATTGAGGCCAGTAGAAGACGATATTGCGGGCGACTTCATCGAAGCAGACGAATCCGTTTGCATCGATTCCGATCTCATTATACTCTTCACCGTAGTACGGAAAGGCAAAACCAAGATCGTACATCCCGTAGAAACCGTCGTCTGCGAGGTTTTGAATGTCAACGACGCCTTCACGCTCAGAGATGTCTATCCACTCAAAGACTGGCCCATCTTCTTCATCGGTATCGCGCCACACGTACTCAAAGTCGTCAGGACCGCCGCCAGCGTCGCGCTGAGGGCCTATGCCATCCCTTCCATCTCGAGGACCGCCTGATTGTATGGCGAAGCTGTAGCGGAATGGGGCGTCGCCTTCGTTGGAGAGATTGTACGCCTGTTCGACATTGTCTTCTTGAACGACGACCGCGACTCCGCCACGAAGCGGAGAAGCTATTTGTGCCTCGCCTGCAGAAGAGGCTGCGAAGAGAACAACTGAAGTTAGAAGTAATCGCAAGCCAAAGGTTCCCGCACGCATGTTTGCCTCCAATAAAGAGTTACAAGATGTTATTGCTCGCTCGAGATCTTCGAGCGCCAACGGATGCAGGAAATACATCTCAGAAGCAGTTCAAAATGCAGTCCGGTGCCGCTTCGCATGAAGCTCGCCAATTAGATAAGATAGGTCTAAGAGGCTGAAGTGTCAAGGGTTGTGGAATCCAATCTGAGAATTATATTGGGGGAAGCTTCGTTATTCCCGCTTTGACGTATGTCCGAAAATACGATTGAAGATAGGAAGCAAGCTGTCAACCCTCCGCGGTTGACAGCGTACAATACTATTTATTAATTATATACCCGTCAACCACGGAGGGTTGACAGCTTGCTTCCTTAAAGAAATCACGATTCTCGGACACGTTGTTTCGCGAGAATTGCCATGGTGCGGTAGCCTATCCACTGATCAGAAAACAGATAGCGGACATTTACACATTACCGCGTAGGGGCCAGCTTGCTGAGCCCGTATTTGGCTCTTGACATCACAGCAGAGGGCTCAGCAAGCTAGCCCCTACGCGGATCGGAAACAACCGTTGGTCGTCGATCATTCATCGACTTGACTGCCTATATTCTAAGAAATAACAAAGCCCCTTGCACAGGAGAATCTATACCTTACGTTCGTAAGATACTAAACCGCATCTTCCAGACGCGTGATCTAAGTCTCCTCTGGCTTGGCCAGATGGCGTCTCAAAGCGGTGATTCGATCTACCACATCGGTTTGATTTGGATCACGCTTGAGATGACCGGCTCCGAAACGGTCACCGGTTTGGTTGCCATGGCGTCTGACCTGCCGGCAGTCATTTTCTCGCTCGCCGCGGGAGTCGCAGTAGATCGATTTGACCGACGGCGTTTGATGCTCGGAGCAGATCTATTGCGCGCGATGCTGGTTCTCGTCATTCCGCTGGCGGCTTATGCAGGCTTTCTCTCGCCAACCACACTCGGATTGAGCGCCTTCGCTATTGCCGTGGCAGCGACGTTCTTCAACCCTGCGCGCGATGCGATCATTCCGCAACTTGTTCCTGAATCCGGGCTGGTCAAGGCCAATTCGCTGATCCAGACATCCTGGCAGCTCGCGCTTCTACTCGGGCCGGGCGCAGCCGGAGCGATCCTGTTCTATTGGGGCAAAATGCCGCTGTTCTATGTTGCTGCGGCGATGTACATCTTTTCCTTTGGGACTATTCTCGCAATTCGGACGCAGAGACTCGCAACGACTCCCTATTCCGGCGATCTCGGGATGCATGACATTCGCGAAGGACTGCTTTTCGTAGCTCGCCACAAAGTGATCGGCCCTCTGTTACTGCTGACAGTACTCGACAATCTTTTTATCATGGGGCCAGCTATTGTAGGAACGCCTGTATTTATTAAACAAGATCTCGGACGGGGAGCCGACGCCTACGCTTTAGTAGAGGGCTGTTATGCGATAGGAATGTTGATCGGAACCGGTTTGATGCTTAGTTTTGGCGGGCGTTGGACAAAAGGGAGTATGCTGCTGGTTGGGATGATACTCGACGGGATTACTTTCATTCCTATCTTCTGGATACACTCACTCCTTGCCCTTGAAGTCGTAATCATCATTCACTCGATTGCAATACCCTTTCTCACAGTGAGTCGCGCCGCCCTGATTCAGCAACTTGTCCCGCGTGAGATGACCGGACGCGTTTTTGCGTCAGTCAATCTTGCTGTAGTCGGGATGGCGGCGATATCGAGCGGTTTGGCGGGCGTTGCCCTGGAGCAATGGGGGGCGAGATGGCTCTTCCTTGTGATCGGAATCGGAGGAGGGCTTTGTGGTATTGTCGGTTGGTTTGTGCTGAAACAACTTCGGCAAAGCAGATAGTAGAGCCGAAACAGGCGTCAACCGCAGAGGGTTGACGCCTGTCCTATGATTCTGTCATTTCCACAAAGGAGTCTGTCCGAGAAATGAAACTTGGCTCCCACCCCTACTGTCAACCCGCCGTGGTTGACAGTTTAAGCTATTGAATATGCGCGACATTTGCCAACCGCGGCGGGTTGGCAGTAGGGGTGTGTCACGATGTTCGCATATCTCAGACAGCCACGAAGGTGAATATGACACTTCAACACTTGCCGTAATCTACTGCCAATTCAATACTTACTACTCCACGACCTCATAATCCGCATTCTCAACTTCCGGGCCTTTCTTTTTCGGCCCAGCCTCTTCGGATGAAGCTCCACCCGGCTGTTCCTGTTGGGGAGGAGTCTGCTGTTGTGCGCGTTCATAAAGCTTCGCCGAGACGTCTTCCCAAACCTTGTCGAGATCATCTGCAGCGCTCTTGATAGCAGCAATATCCGAACCTTTCAGATTCTCTTTAATCCGGTCAACCGCCGCTTGCAGGCGAGCCTTCTCGTCTGGATTGAGCTTATCCTTCATCTCCTCGATCTGCTTCTCGGTCTGCCAGACGCGCTGATCGGCGGTGTTGCGAGTCTCAACTTCTTCGCGACGCTTTTTGTCTTCATCGGCGTGAGCCTTGGCGTCTGTCTTCATCCGCTCTACTTCTTCCTTCGAAAGTCCAGACGAAGCTTGAATCTTGATGTGCTGCTCTTTGCCGGTAGCCTTGTCTTTGGCGGTGACTGAGAGAATGCCATTCGCGTCGATGTCGAATACGACAGCGATCTGCGGCATTCCGCGTGGAGCGGGAGGAATGCCGTCAAGCTGGAATCGGCCGATGGTCTTGTTATCGAGCGCCATCGGACGTTCGCCCTGCAGGACATGAACGTCCACGGTCGTTTGACGATCTGAGGCGGTCGAAAATATCTCTTCCCGACGAGTTGGGATGGTCGTGTTCGCCTGAATCAGCGTGGTCATCACTCCGCCAAGCGTTTCGATGCCGAGCGAGAGCGGCGTCACGTCGAGCAGCACGATATCGGACACTTCACCAGCCAGAACGCCGCCCTGAATCGCAGCTCCAACAGCGACTACTTCATCCGGGTTGACAGAACGGTTCGGTTCCTTGTTGAAGAACTTCCGCACCGCTTCGATCACCGCCGGAACGCGCGTCGAACCTCCGACGAGAATCACCTCATCGACGTCGGCGGCTGAGAGCTTGGCGTCTTTTAACGCTTGACGGCACGGTTCGATAGAATTCTCGATCAAATCCGCAATCAGCTTCTCGAACTGGAGTCGGGTAATCGTAATGTCGAGATGCTTAGGCCCGTCCGCAGTCGCAGTGATAAACGGCAGGTTGATCTGAGTCTGGGTCGCCGCCGAGAGTTCAATTTTTGCCTTTTCGCAGGCGTCCTTCAACCGTTGCAGCGCCATCGGATCCTTGCGGAGATCGACGCCTTCGGCTTTCTGGAACTCGGATGCGGCATAGTCGATCAAACGGTGGTCGAAGTCATCGCCGCCGAGATGGGTGTCGCCGTTTGTCGAGCGCACTTCGAAGACGCCTTCGCCGATCTCAAGGATCGAGATGTCGAACGTTCCGCCGCCGAGGTCATACACGGCGATTTTCTCGTCCTTCTTCCGGTCGAGTCCATAGGCAAGAGCAGCGGCAGTCGGTTCGTTGATGATCCGCTCGACTTTTAGACCCGCGATTTCGCCCGCATCTTTGGTCGCCTGACGCTGTGCATCATTGAAGTAAGCCGGTACGGTGATGACAGCGCGAGTGACCTTCTCGCCGAGGTAGTCCTCAGCAGCCTGTTTCATTTTTTGCAGCACCATTGCGGAGATTTCCGGCGGAGAATAGACCTGTTCGTCGATCTTAACCCGCGCCAGCGCTCCATCGCCCTGCACTACTGCATAAGGAACCTGCGACCGCTCTTTGGCGACTTCCTCGAAACCGCGTCCCATAAAACGTTTAATAGACGAGACAGTTTTCTTGGAATTGGTCACGGCCTGACGTTTGGCCGCTCCACCGACAAGCCGTTCGCCGTTCTTGGCGAATGCGACAATCGAAGGGGTAGTGCGAGCCCCTTCAGAGTTTGGGATGACGACCGGCTGGCCGCCTTCCATGACCGCGACGCACGAGTTCGTCGTGCCGAGGTCGATACCGATGATTTTGTTGGGCATATTATTCCTTTCCTGCGCTCAAGAATACAAGAGCGTTATATCTTTTATTTTGTTTTTCTTTAGTTTATCTGACTGTCTTGGATAACCCGCACAGAGCTCGCACTCTTGTATGAATAGCATGCTCAATAGCTGCGCGAGATCCCCTGAATGAAACCTGGGGCTGCCCCCCTAATACCTCATCGTCTGCCACTCCATCAAGCCATAGATCAACTCTTGCGCTGACCTGACGTTTTCCGGACTGCGGCTTGTCAAAAAGCAATTCCGTCACAACTTCAGCCTTAAAGCGAAGAAACCGGTCGGCGAGTTTCAAGCGCTGAGATAGACTTATTGCATAAACTCTATTGCCTGCCGGAATCTACCTGCGCCATTTCAACTCCCGTCATACTAATGTCTCGAATGAAATCTCTGCGGGATAATAAGAGAGGAGTTGTTAGAACACGAGTGGAACAGAAAGGAATCACTGTTCGATAATTATAAATCCATTTAACAAGCCTGACAACCGGACTTATTCCTCGGCAGAACGGGGCTTCGTATCCGTTCTACCATGCTTTAGGACTTTCAAACCGAAGGCTTCACTGCCTCGATATCGGCCGATACGAAGTACTCGCTGACGTCGCGTCGATCAGACCATTCCTTAATCATCTCCCTGCTGCTTGCGACTGGACGGACTGCAACATTAGCGAATCCGATCTCTGTCAATAGGCTTTGCAGTTCATCAAGCTGCTGAGCGCCTGCAGCACAGCAGGACCAGAGTGTTAAATCGCGGCGGATTTCTTCCGGAACCGGCTTGGTCGAAACCACGTCGGAGATTGCGAGTCGTCCGCCCGGTTTTAACACACGGAAGGCTTCTTTCCAGACCGCCTCTTTATCAGTGGATAGATTGATGACACAATTTGAAATAATAACATCCGCGGTATTCGATTCGAGAGGCAGATGTTCGATCTCGCCAAGTCGGAACTCGACGTTCTTCGCTCCTACCCGGGCGGCGTTGGTGCGAGCTTTGTAGATCATCTCGGGAGTCATATCGACGCCGATCACTCGACCCTCGTCGCCAACTGCTCGCGCAGCTAATAGACAATCCATACCGGCGCCGCTGCCGAGATCAAGCACAGTCTCGCCCTTCTTCAAAGCGGCGATTGCACCCGGATTGCCGCAACCAAGTCCGAGATCTGTTCCAACTGGAAGCACTTGGATCTCAGCAGGACTATAGCCCATTTTCAGCGATGCGGTAGAAGTGTTTTCCCCTCCGCAACAGGATGACGGTCCACAGCCGCAACCGCCCGATGATCCGCCTTTGGCGGCGCGGGCGTAATGATTCTTGACGGATGCACGGATAGTCTCTTCGTTGGCCATATGGATTACCTTGATTTTAAATCAATAATCTGTTTAGTCGTAACTGCCTGAGTTTAACGGTTCCATAAATGCAATTGCGGCGCCACGAGAGTTTGTGCTGAAATAAAAGGTAGAGTAGAGCGCAACCTGCCACTATGACAGAGTTATAAGCACATATGGCAGCTTAAAGACAATCCTGTCTGTCTAATTGAATCGTCCAGCCAAGCCAATGGGAGACCATCTGACCGATATTCCAGCCATCATCGATCCGTTGTGCTGCATAAGCAAGGCGAAGCCCGGTGAAAAGCTGCGCACCTTCACAATCCCGGGAAATACATTGAGTCGCGCGGCATACCCTCTTGCCCCGCCGAAAATGAGTGAAGAGAGAAGGGAGCCGTTACGGTCATAGAATATCCCGCCGGTGTAGATCACTCTTCCTATCAATTTCCGCGCCCCATTCGGCATTTGCACTTCGTCCAGTTTATGGGCTGCCAGCCCAAAACTCGCCGTGAAATCATCGGTTTTGGTCAATCGGTAGGATAATCCCCACATTCCCTCAGTTCCAGCAAGATAGAACAGTCGCCAGCGATCGAGTTTCGGGACGTCATACTTAAAGGAAAACTTCTGACCGTTGTTATAAATCTGGTAAGTATCGGGCGTGATCAGCGTCGGAGGCGACCAGTCGTTCATGTGCATCGTCTCAGAGAAGAATTTCGACACTCTCGGAAAGCTGAACAAGACACAGCCGAGTGGGTCAAAAATGTAGAGATCGGCGATTGGATCGACATTCGGTCCTGTAAAGCGATTATTTTCAACCGCTTCATTGAGGAGATGCTGAACCGTCAGGGTTATCCCTGACAGCATCCGCGGATAGCGATAGTTATGATACTGAAACCACTCGACCGTCGCCGCATAGGTCATTCCTCCGCCGATCAGGTGGAGAGTATAGTTTGGAACATACTGGTAGCTGTCCCGACTGAGCCCGAGTGGAAATATCTCGCTGGAAAAGAACTCAAGCCAACCGTACTGGTCGATAGCGCGTTTCGGATTGACGACGTTGTCCAGCACATTCGACAGCCCATGACCGATCTGGAGCCGGGCAAGGTCGTTTGTTTGGTCATTGAATTGAAGGACGTCGAAGCCTCCGCTGATGATGACAGTCAGGGGCGAGAATATCGCCTGCGATCCGTAATCATAACCTTTGTAAAACAGATACTGATCGGCGGCAAAGCTGTGTCCGACGTTTGAGACTGAGATAAATAAGATTAGGAGGAGGCGCTTCATGCTGGAAAGAAGAGGAAAGTCCAACGGAAATGCATTATACGGAAGGTTGAAAATAGTTGCAGTCGGCGTGTCATTCCCGCGCAGGCGGGAATCCATACAAAATTCCCAATGACAACAGCTTGACTGGATTCCCGCCTTCGCGGGAATGACGCACCAATACTACTATAAATTGCCCTGGTTATTATTGAGATTTGAGTAAGCAAGTGAGGATAGTCTGCCGGTTACTTGGTAAAACGACGAAGCGCGTCATCTAGAACGGATCGGGCGAGCAGCATATTTTCAGGGGAAGCGACCATCGCCGCAGCGTCCATCGCCCTCCTTAGGTCGGCCTCACTGACGCCAAGTCGTAATGCCCCGAGGATATGGCTGAGGAGTTGACGAGCTCGCCCTTTCATGGCGAGGATTGCTACGACGCAGAGTTCACGGAGGCGAACGTCAAGATTGTCGCGAGCCAGCACCTTGCCATAGCCTTCGACGATCATCGAATCAGAGAGTTCCGGCGCGATCTCGAGGACATGGTCGGTGAGTTTCTTGAATTGCGGCCCGTAAATTACCCGACAGAGACGCTCGCCTCGCTCACGCCACAACCTTACTTCATCGTTCGTGTAGCGGGGAATAGTAGTTAATTTCGGTTTGCCGAGGATGGATGCAAGCAATCGAAATCCCTCCAACGCGGCAGGATAGCCGTCGAAGAGATAAGCTGTGAGAATGACTTCACGAAGAGCTTCGGCAGATACGCCGTTGTCGAGCGCCAAATTAAGCGCCTCGCGAAGTTGGGTTTCATCGCACGAACAGAGCGCTGCCGAAACCCGGCAAACGGGAAGGATATGTGATTGATAGGTGAGGATTTATACTAAATTTGTTTATTACGATACAATAACCACTTGGAAAGAATCAGTGGGGTGGATTTCCAATCCGCCAATTCTCGCACTCCATCATTGAAAACGGCGGATTGGAAATCCACCCCACTGAAATTATCCCTTGAAAGTACGATCGATTACTTCAGCAGCACAAACGACCGCACCGCCGAACCTCCTCCGATTCGCGTCACCAGGAAGTATCGTCCGGTCGGCAAAGCTTCGGCGTTCAGAGGAATGGAGTGGCTCCCTGCGGTCAATTCTCCCCGGAAAAGGCTTCCCGCGATCCGTCCCGAAACGTCCATCACTTCGATTGATGTTTCGCTGGCTAACGGCAGCGTAAGATCCACTTTCGATTGCCCATTGAATGGATTGGGATAGACTTCCGACACCGCATAGCCGGTTGGGAGGTTCGGCGTCACATTAACACCGGCTCCCACGATAGTGATCATCCAGTTATGATAGGTCAAACCGGCATATAGCTGATCGGAGACAGTTACCCGAACCAAATAAGTCCGGTCGCGGTTGAAGGTTCGCCTGAAAGTATTCGACCGACGCTCCTCAGCCACTCCGTTGACTGTCCATTCATAGAACAATCCATGACCGTCGGGATCAGTCGCCTGAACGTTAAATACCAGCAGACTGTCGCCCGGATACTGGAAGACGCTGTCTTGCGGAGTCCAGTCCTCAATCCGGGGTGGATGATTCTGATTAAAGAACCACATCCCTACGTCAGCCCGAGTTCCGTCAAGGTCTAATTCGAGGTTCGGATCTCCCTGATCGATAACCGGAGAATCGGCTCGAGGATGGAAATTGCCTTGTGCTGCATCGGCTAACATCGGGAAGACGTGCAGATCGTTCTGTCCTTCCTGCACGCCGTCATAGTCCCCTTCGGAGTTGGAATAGAGGTCGTTATAACTGCACTGGGGAACATTGCCCGTAACCGCAATCCCAAACCGTGAATTCTCGCCGATAATGTTGTTCGACAATCGGCCGGTACAGGTAGTGAACTGAACGCCGTGCTGTCCGCTGGCAAGCACCGAATTATTAAAGATAATTGCGTTGGTCGAGCGATAGAGGAAAATACCGACCGCTCCGGCTTGTGAGATGCCGTTGTGCTTAATGGTCACGGCTCCCATCTGCTCTACTGAGATGCCCCGATTAGTCGGGCGTAAGATCACATTCCAGGTAATCAAAGTTTGATTGCCGGCTTGAGAGAGCGCTATGCCGTGATTACGAGCGTCTTCGATCCAGTTGGAATTGATGATGGGAATCCCGTTGCCGTCAACGGCGATTCCCGAGCTTCCGCAGCGGCGAATTGTATCGTTCTGGATCAGAGCGCGACTATCATCCGTGACGGCTACGCCGTTGCCGGTGATATCGCTGATTACGCTGTTTATCAGTTGCCCGTTGGATAGGCTGAAACGGACGGCTGATCTATCGCACATACTGAACACGCAACGATCAATGACCGGATCGCAATCTAATACGCTGATCCCTTGATAAGCGTGGCGTATCGATACATAACGAAGCGAGTCTCGCGACGTGGCGTTCATGGTGATCCCCATCCAGGCGGCCGCTCGTGCGTTGTTCGCGTGGATGTCGATAGGCAGGGCTTCGGTGCCTAACGCGATAAGAGTGCCGTTCACGATAAAACGGTAATTGCCTGTAACGATGATGACAACGCCCGGTTCGATCCGAAGCGTCGAATTTACCGGAACGGTAATATCGCCGGTGACAAGGTAGTTGTTCAGCCGCGCTTCCAGGAGTCCTTCAACCGCGCCGGAGATTTCCACATCGGCGCGAGCCACTGTCGCTAACCCAAGGGCTGCGATCGCGCAGAATGTAATCTTTCTGATCCAGTTCATTGCTTCCTCCAGTTCATGTTAGCATTACTCAAACCAACCCACTGCGGTTGGTAGTGATACTTCGTAATTCAGTAGGATAGGCGTCCCCGCCTGTCCATTTTAACAGATAGAATAACCTAAAGATGGACAGGCGGGGACGCCTATCCTACTGAACCGTTCTCAGAAAAGGACAGAGCTACTCCCTAATACCCCATCCCCCCGCCTTCAGACTTGATCGTCGGATCGAATCCTGGTCTGGTGGGCGCTTCGACCAGTCCTTTCAAAGTCCTGTCCGTCAGTTCGATCATCTTAGCGATCTTGTCGTAATCAATCTTGTCTGGAGTATCGGTCGGCTGATGATAGTCGGCATGAAATCCGCTGAAGATATGCACGGTCGGAATCCCCGCTTCGTGGAAGGGAGCCCCATCCCCGAAATGCCGGAAGGAGTTGATCGGCTGGACGGTGGTTTGCAGGTCAACCCCATCGGCGGCGGATCGGAGGATGTCCTTCAGCGCAGGCGAGGGAGCCGAAAAGTATGCGGCCGCGTAGCCTTTGGGCGGCGTCGCTCCCGGCTTCATAGCTTCGCGGAAGTTGGCGAATCCGTCACGCCCGATCATGTCGAGGTTGATCATCGCGACGACCTTATCCTTCGGAACGGGAAGATGCTGTGCGAACCATTGCGACCCAAGCAGTCCGTCTTCTTCACAAGTGAACGAGACGAAGATAATCCCTCGCTTAGGAACCTCCCCCGATCTCCCCCACTTCCGCGCCAGTTCCAACAACCCTACCGTCCCCGACGCATTGTCGTCCGCGCCGGGGAAGCCTTCTCCAATATGATCGTAATGCGCCCCGACGATCACCCATTCGTGGGTGGAACCGGGAAGGAGTCCGACGACATTATTTGATAATTGCTCAATAGGAGTCTCGAATCCGGTCCTAAACCGAAGCAGTTTCCCCTCAAAGACTTCCAGACCTGTACCCTTTGGAAGCCTTAGATAGTAAACATGGAACTCGGGTGAAGGATCAACTTTGCTCTTCCACACATCGAGTATGACCTTTGAGCTGTCGGCAAGCTTTGATTGGACTTCAACGGGCGGCCATACGGCTGTATCAGGGTAACAAATAAACATGGCAATCGCGCCAGCTCGCTCCGCCGCCGCTGCCTTGAACGCAGTACCTCCGCGCATTCCGGTCTTGTCTGGAGGCAAGTCCTGCCCCGGCTTCACGAAGGCAACACACCCTTTCACCGCCTCGGGATAATCATTTCGATTCAATTCAGGCAAACTCAAGCCATAGCCACAAGGAACGCCCTTCAACTCCATTTGGTTGAAATATGAAAGGCGCCTCGGGAAAGTTAGTAGATCATCGCCATATTTGAAAGTATGAGTAACACCACGGAGCCTCTTTTCCAGATCAGTCTTACGCATATAATAGTCAGGAGTATGCTTCATTGTATCTCTTTCGCGCATTCCACGTGGAGCTAAATCTGCGTAAATCGTAACAAACGTATATTCCGGAGCGATCTTCGAGCTCATGATTGTAACTTTATCAAAGAAATCACTCCTGTGGTGACTGCCGCCCTTTTCTATTCCATCTTCTTTGAACCGATCCGCCACCCACTGCGCTACCTTATCCCCATTCGGCCCCGGAGCATCCCTTCCCGCCACTTCCGGCGACGTGAGGTATTCCATCTGCGTTTTCAGGCGCGTAGCGAGGTCGGGCTGCGCAAAACATGGCAGTCCGATCATCATCAACATCAACATCATCATCAACCTTTTCATGTCCGTTTCCTTACGCTTATCTTCCATACTCTTCCTTCGACCGTCTCCCCCAGATATTCGTGCCGGTTCGCCTTGCACCAGTCTTTCATGTCCGCTACGACTCCCGGATCGGTCGAGATCAGCTCGATCAACGCCCCTCCCGGCAGTTTCCGCAGCGCTTCCCCCGCCTTGATGATCGGCATGGGACAGAGCAGGCCAAATGCATCCACCGTTGTCACTTCCGTCTCAGTACTCAATCCGCTTAATCCGTTTAATCCGCTGTGAATATCCTTACGCCGCTTCGCCTACCGCTGAGAGGAACACCGATTCCAGATTGTTCGAGTTGAATCGGCTGAAAAGTTCTGCTTTTGTCCCGACCGTCGCCAGCATTCCATCGTGGATAATCCCAATCCGGTCGCAGAGTCGCTCTGCTTCACCCATGTCATGAGTAGAGAGGATGATGCACTTGCCTTCGTCCCGCGCCGACTTGATGAAGCTGACGATATTCCGCGAGGCGAGCACGTCAAGCCCGGATGTCGGTTCGTCGAGAATCAGCACCGGTGGATTGTGGATCACAGTCCGCGCGATGGAGACCTTCTGCTTCTGGCCGGTCGAAAGCCTTGCGCAACGGCGATTCCAGAATTCGCTCATGTCGAGCCGCCGCTTTAACTCCTCGCAGCGAGAAGCGATCTCTTGGTTGGACATGCTGTAGAGGCTGCCGAAGTAGGCGATCATCTCACCGGCATTGAGTCTCGCATAGAGTCCGGTATCGCCCGATAGGAAGCCAAGCTGTCGTCGAGCTCCATCAGGATCTTTCACAACGTCGCAACCGCCCAACACCGCCGTCCCACTGGTTGGCGAGAGGATCGTCGCGAGCATTCTGAGGGATGTCGTCTTCCCGGCGCCGTTGGGGCCAAGCAGCCCGAAGATCTCCCCGGCGCTCGCAGTGAAGCTGATCCCCTTGACCGCTTCAACCCGGCCTTTTTTGCCGTTGTCATAGGTCTTCGTCAGGCCGGTCACTTGAACTTGTATGTTACTCAAGATATCTCCCACTGCCAACCACGGCGGATAGGCAGACATTACAGGGATCGTTCAATTTGACTACCAACCGCGGCGGGTTGGTAGTAGAAGTTCGGATCTGTCAACCAACGGAGAATTGACAGCATGTGCAATGTTTCGGTATTTCTTCTTTCTTCTTTCTTCTTTTTCCCTACTTCCTCGTCTCCAATCCGCTTCTTACTACATAGAAGTTGTACCAATCAGGATTAGAAACTTCCCCTCGTAGCGTCGAATGAACGAGCGCATACTCCCCCAGACCGCTCCGATCGACGAAGGCAAATTCCACACCGCCTTCTATATGACGGTATGTCCAGATTTCATAAGGTTTGGCGTGTTGATCGAGAGGATGCGAATCCCGATCGTCCGGTTCGCCAAACATCGAGAATATCCTGCCTCGATCCGTACGATGGCCTGGAGTGCGCGAGTTGCTATAGAGCGCATCAGCCTCATTGACTCGAGACTGGAATGATTCCCGAAGTGGAACGACGGCGTCAGTGGTATCGTTATCGAATCGACGCCAAAAGGCGTTAAGGAAATACTTTTTCTGCCAGGGCGTGAACTTCCTGCCAATTTCAAGCTGATCCCGGTTGAGCAGGAATTCGACCTGTTCGAATTCAGCGCAATACCTGGCTGAATCGACGTCTTCGTGAAGCATCGCCAGAGTGTCCGTGCGAACTACTTTAAACCTCGTCTGCCGCAATGCATTCATCCCGGCGGGAGATTCGACCTGTACTTTGAAGAAGTAGTAGCCGCCCGGGAGTTCCGCAATCGATATGCTGTCAACATCGAGGAACGGCGTCCCCCCGGAAATAACGTTCTTGGGCAACGTCGTTACTGTGCGTCCGTATGCGTCCAGCACCCAGCGATGTATGTCATAGTCCCTCGTAGCCGTATCGGCGACCGGAGGATAGATTTCGAAGAAGTAGTAGATCGGCCCCGGAAGACCGAACAATCGACTCGGATTCGGAATCATCGTAACATTGCCCCGGTCGAAGCGAGGATGAATACCGGCAGGGAGGAGGTAGTTCGATAATTGAATGTCCGACATCGTCAGTTGGTCGTCAGGGAAGGGTTCGACCCGGTATCCCTTATTCACCGTCCAGCTTTTTCCCGATATCGAATCGATGGCGAATGCAATAAACGTGTAGTCGCCCGGCGTCGCTTCATAGACTCGCGCATCTACGATCCGTTGGCTTGTCGAGAGTGCAGTCTCATTTTCTGCGAGGTCTTCGACCATCCAGTCGTCGCGAGCAACGGTTAAGCTGTCCTTTGCGATAGAGACAGAGAACCGCACCGCGCCGTACCAGCCATCGGTTTCCTTTTGATGTTGCAGGGCGGCTCGAGGCAGGTCGAGGTGAAGTTCGATGTAAACTCGGCCTTCCTGCGATTTGAACGCGAGAGGATCGATGACAAAGTCAGACGCGCGCGAGACTCCGGCAAAGAAAAGCAGAACTGCAATCAGGAGGATAGGCGTCCCTGCCTGTCCACACCCTAACTCAACTTTTTTCAACATTGTCACTGCCTGTTGTGATTGCTGAGCCGTTTGTTTCGAGACGCACCGAAACCAATTGCGACGTTCCATCGTCCGCGAGAGTAACTCCGATCAGATTGTCAGCAGCCTCCATCGTCCGCTTGTTATGCGTTACGACAAGGAATTGAGTGTCCTTGGAAAACTGCCGTATCAGCCGGTTGAAACGACCGACGTTGGCATCGTCGAGCGGCGCATCTACTTCATCTAAGATACAGAAAGGACTCGGTCTGACCAAATAAACTGCGAAGAGTAATGAGATTGCTGTGAGCGCTTTCTCACCTCCTGACAACATTCCCAATCCCTGCATTTTCTTGCCGGACGGCGTCGCCCAGATGCGGATATCCGCTTCCAGCGGGTCGCCGCCTTCGAGCGTGATCCGCGCCTCGCCCCCTTCGAAAAGCGTCCGAAAAAGATTCTGGAAGTTGGCGTCCACTTGATCGAACGTCTCACGGAACCTGCGGCGAGCTTCGTGGTTGATCCGGTCGATCGTCTCGGTCAATAGTTCGATGCCGCCTTCCAAGTCTTTCCGCTGATCAGTCAGAAAGCGATACCGCTCCTCAACCTGAGTCAGTTCCTCAAGCGCCAGCATATTCACAGGGCCGAGCGCTTGAATCCGAACTTTGATCTGTTCATGCGAGACTTCCGCCAAGCCGAGTTCTAATATCTCCGCCTCGGCTTGTTCCGGAGTGCGCTCGCTTATGGTGGTTGGATTAGCGCCGGCGTCTTCAGTAAGACGACGATCAAGCTCTCGTAGTCTTTCCCGGAATGATACGGCGTCGGTTTCGAGTTTACTCTGCTCTGAAGCAAGCTGCTTTTGCAGATCCTGCGCCTTTTTAGCCGCTGTCGAACCCTGTTGTTTGTTAGCGAGAACTTCAGCTCGCTGACCCTTGGCGGCTTCGAGCGCTGTGGAAACTTCCAGCTTTTCTTTCTTAACCAGATCGAGTTGCGCAAGGATGTTCTCACCAGCTTGCAGCGACCGACTCATTTCAGCCTCCGCCGTCGCGAGTCGCGCTTCCATCTCGGCGAGTCTCTGAGTAGCGTTTTCAGCTTCTCGGATCGCCCCTTCCCGACGGTTTTTTGCCGTCGTCAGCCGTTCGGTTAGGCTCGCCGCAACGCCGGACGCTCCCGCCCGGTCGTCACTCGTCTTCAAGAAAGCCGTCTCGAGCGTTTGCACTTCACTTTGAGCCTGCTCGCGCTCGGTTCGAGCATTTTGCAGCATCGCTGCCAGTTCTTGTTCGGCCTGATTTGCTTCCGCAGATGCTTCAGGAATTGAATTCAGCTCTTTTTGCAGTCGTTCTTCTTCAGTTTCTGCTTCCTTGGATCTGGCGAGATTTTGTTCGAGATCCCCTTTGACTCCCGCCAGTCCGCGCTCTGCGGCGGCAAGTTCGTCCTCAATCTGCTGGAACATTCGGCGGCTGTCGGAGAGGCTCTTTTCGAGCGCCGCAAGCTCATCTGTGCGACTTTTCAAGACTGCTTGAGCTGCCTGATGTGCGATCAAAGCTTCAGTTGCCGCCTTCTCCAGTTCTCTTAGCTTCTTCTGCCAGCCGACGCGATAGGCTTCAGGATCGATCCGACCGGCGAAGAGCACACCGTCCGGTTCAAGCAGTTCCCCTTCAGGCGTCGCCAACCTTACCTTGTGCGTCGCCGCCCAGATCGCTAAATTCCCTAAAGCCTGGCGGTCCGCAACCAGAATCAGATCTCCCAATCGCGCTCTCAGGAAGTCCGCCAACTCCCCCTCGCCTGCTATCAGATCCGGTCCGGCAATCGTTTCGACTCGTGCGGGAAGAGGCGGTCTCTGCCCCGGTTTGCTGACGCCGGGAAATCTCAACGCCGCAGCCTCGCCTTTTTCAAATCTTCCGGCGAGTGAGAGCAACTCCTCGATGCTCTCCCGATCCACCGCGTCAAGTAATGGCCTCAATGCCGCCGCGACCGCCGCGCGATGTTCCGGGAGGCAGTCGATCCGCTCAGCTAATGCACTCAGCCGTTTGTCCCCAGCCGCCTGCCGGAGCGCCTTTGGCAATCCTGCCGACGATCCCTCCCGTGACCGGTGCGCGCTAAGCGATCCTTTCGCCGCCTCCGACGCCGCGCCAAGTCTTGCCGCATGGCCATGAGCCTCTGCGAGGTTCTTCCGGACAGTCTCAAGTTCTGCGCTAAGCCTGTCTCTCTCCACTCGTCGGATTTGGGAGACTTCTCGAGCCGCAATCGCCGACGCCTCAAGCTGCGCCATCTTCGACCTCAGTTGCGCCGAGGTCGCCTCGAGATCCCCCCGCCGCTTCTTGACTGAAGCGACTGCTCCGGCTAACCGCTCCCGCTCGACTAGATTCCGGCGGATAGCGTCTCCGGTCGCGGCGATCTGACGCTCCAGTTCCGCTTGTGTGTTGCGCAGGACTTCCAATTTCCGGCGAGCGGCCTGAGTCTCCTCCCCCAACCGTTTCGCTTCTTCTTCCAGTCTCTTCTTATCCGCTTCCTTTTCAGCGAGTTGCTTGGCGAGGGCTTCAGATTCGGTCTTTGTCTCCGCCTCGATCCGCGTCGAGCGCTCGATGGCGTTCTTCAGCTCCCCCCGCCTCCGATCTGCGTCTCCCAACTCACCTGCAAGATGCGCCTGACGTTGCTTTACCAGCGCCAGTTCACCATCCAGCTCCGCTTCGCGACGTTCGATCCGTTTCAGCGACTCCATCGCGCGGGAAACTTTTCCCTCCAGCATCAGGTCGTCCGCCTCAAGCTTGAGCAATTCCGACGAGAGTTTGACCGACTGCCCTTCCGCTGCGGCAAGTTCCCCTTCCAGAGCCTTCAGCCGGTCTTCCGTCGGTTCTCTCCGCCCCGCGATATCGAGCCGTTCGCGGGCGAGATCGGCGAGCAGCCTCAGTTGCAGCGCTCGCGAGAGCGATTGATACCGTTTTGCCTTGCCTGACTGTCGCTTCAGCGCTTGGTAGCTCTTTTCGACCTCGCCGTACACGTCCTTCAGTCGGTCGAGTGATTCCTTGGTGCTTTCGAGCCGTCGCTCGGCGGCGGTGCGACGCGACTTGAACTTGGAAACGCCCGCCGCTTCCTCAAACAGAGATCGTCTCGATTCTGCGGGGCCGTTGATAATCCCCTCGACCATGGCCAGCTCGATAATCGAGTAGGCGCTATGCGAAAAACCGGTGTCAGCGAAGAGGTCTTGGACGTCGCGGAGTCGGGTGGGAGTGCGGTTGATCGAGTATTCGCTGTCGCCGGAGCGGCTGAGGCGCCGGGCGAGTTCGACCTGCGTGTAGGGTGAAGGGAGGACGCCCTTGTCGTTTTCGATGGTGAGGATGACTTCGGCCATGCCGACCGGGCGGCGTTTGGCGGCTCCGTTGAAGATTACGGCTTCCATTTTGTCCGCACGGAGTGCGCCGGTGCGCTGTTCGCCCAGCACCCAGCGGACGGCGTCCACGATGTTGGTTTTGCCGCAGCCGTTCGGCCCGACGACCGCCATCACGCCGGAGCGGAAGTCTATCGTCGATTTCGATGCGAACGACTTGAAGCCGCTCATTTCAAGACGGGAGATGAACATTTAGTGCGTAAGTGCGTTAGTGTGTTAGTGCGTTAGTGCGTTTAGTGCGTTAGTACGATAGGCGTCCCCGCCTGTCGGTTTTCCGCGTAGGGGCCAGCTTGCTGAGCCCGATCAGTTCCGTTTTTCATTCAATTCACCCTCTCAACCGGAATAGCCTCTGCCAGAGCGTTCGCGGCGATCTCCCCTTTAAGCGCTTCCGGCATCACGAGATCAACTTTGACGCCGAGCAGGTCGCTGAGTGCCATTTGCAACTCAATGAACCGATAGAGTCCGGGGATGACGTCGTATTCGACGAGTATATCCACGTCGCTGCGCTTGCGAGCTTCGCCCCGGGCATACGACCCGAAGAGGCTGAGCGAGCGAACGTGGTAGTCGCGCTTGAGATCGGGCAGGTTCAGCCGCAAGGTCTCAAGGATGGAAGAAGGGGAGGTCATAGAACCTTACGTGCGTTCGGGTTTAGAGTTCAACTTCAGTTTGTCTGGAATTACTGCATTCTAGGCACGCCGTATAGAGGATTACATGTCGCTACAATACTATGTGTCATATTTATATTTATATAGAAATATTATTTAATATTGATGCCAACTTCTGATTACATGACGTTACATTCGGCTAAGCCCATTTGGGTATGTAGGTACTGTTCGGTCCCATTCCCTCTTTGGATGGCTTGATCAAGCTTGCATTGATACTGTCGGCAATAACCTTTGATGCTTGGGGATAATTTGACTCTTTAATCCCGAGGCGTTGCCGCAGCGTCGCGTTTGTCATCTTTTTTCCTGATACAAACAGCAAACATGCATGTTGATAGCAAGCTCTTATTCGTTCCTCGCGATCCATTTCCGAAAAGCCGCGCGGGGCGGATAAAATAATTGTAGTATTCAGATCACTGATGCGAAAATCTAAAGGAGGTAGCTGAAACGTCTCGATAGAACTTGCGACTTTGGTAAAGCCGGTTCCAAATTCCTCACAATACCCTATCCTTCTCATTAACGAAGCAATAGAAAGGTTTCGAGTCATCGGACTAACGCCGATATATAGATCTGGCGGTAATGGACGACCCGGATTGCTGAATTCGATACGGTCGGTAAACACTTCAACCTTGGGCGAACTGCCTATGATTCCAAAATCTTGGTGAATTAAAGCATTCGCCAACATTTCCCGAATCGCAATCTCAGGATAAAGCCTCACCTCCTCACGTAGCGCACCCTTAATGGGCTCGTTGGCAGGAAGTCTGACATTGATCCAATCTAATGCACCGGCAAATCCGACGGCATAACCACGTTGACCAATTTGCTGCCTAAGAGTCGCCGATCTGTCTCGTCCGTCGTAAAAAGCGACACGCAAACCTCTTCGTGCTAAATCTCCAAAATCAGAGAGTAATCGCGCGAAGAGAATAGCTCCGAGATTCGATATTGCAACCCGACCATCCTCGCCACTATAAAGAAGCTTATCCTCAGACATTTTGCGAAGTATTGTCGATTTATTCTCGGGCATCGGCTGGCGTGTTAGCCTAAAGAATTCAGGATAATCCAGTAGGCTTAATACATCCTCTGTAGATACGTTATCTAACGCTATTTGCGCTTCAAATGATCGCTTATCAAACCGCCGCCAGAGTGTGCGTTCCTTCTCTGGGTGTTTTCGCAACTCTTTCTTGTAACTTCCAACACGTATATACTCTATCCCTCTAAAGGCGACAGGTCTATTGATAGTAGCGGATATTTGAAGAATGACGACGGATTTGTTGTTGATTATTATCGACTTGAAATGGAATTCAACTTGTGGTTCTAATTGAGTCAGGATCCAGTTTTCAAGCTCTTGAGATTTTACCTTCTCGGTGTGGGGGATGAAGGTCGTGCCAACAATGTTTCGTGTGCCATCCTCAATTCCCCAAAGCAAGTAAGCCTTATCTTTGCCAACCAGGGCAGCTGCATTCGACAAGGCAGAGATGTACTCTCCAATTTCTTCCTTATTGACACAATTATGTTTGAACTCAACCCATTCCGTCTCCTTTGTCAAGGAGATGAGAGAGTTAACGAGTCGCTGAGTTGGCTCTTCGCCTATTTCTCTTTTTGTACTCACCCCAACATCCTCCCCAAAACCTCCCCCGTCGCCTTCGGATCAGCCTTACCCCCCATCGCTTTCATCACCTGCCCGACAAAGAAGCCTTTGAGCTTAACTTCTCCGGCGCGGTAACGAGCGACCTCAGACGGGTTGTCGGCGATGATCTTGGCGATGGCAGCTTCCAGAGCGCCGGTATCCGAGACCTGCTCAAGCCCCTTCTCCTTGACAATAGCGTCGGGATCGTTGCGACCGCTTCGAGCGAGCTCCTCATACACCGTCTTTGCCGCGATGCCGGAGATCTTGCCCTCTCCCTCCAGCGCCGCGACTTTGCCGGTTGCTTGTGCCGTCACCACAAACCGCCGCCCCTCGCCAAGCTCCTTCCTCCATCGCATCGCTTCACCCACCACCCACCGAGCGGCGCGGGCAACCTTTTCCCCCACCGCTTGCGGGGAGGGCGAAAGGGGGGATGTCTTGGTGAGTACAGCCAGCACTTCCTCAAAATAATCTGCGAACTCCTTATCCGAAGCGAGGATATCGGCGTCGTCCGCTTTGACGTCCATCGCGGCGAACCGGTCGCGACGATGCCAGGGCAACTCGGGCGAGGACGCCCCAGCTACTGCAAGCCATTCTTCCGGGATATGCAATTCCACCAGATCCGGCTCAGGGAAATACCGATAATCGTGCGCTGCTTCTTTGGTGCGCATCGGGCGGGTTTCGCCTTTTGCTTCATCCCACAGCAGCGTCATCCGCACGATCTTCTCGCCCCGCTCGAGCGCTTCGCTCTGACGGATAATCTCGTACTTAATCGCCCGCTCGACGCCCCTGAAACTGTTGAGGTTCTTGATCTCAACCGGCGTCCCGAGCGGCGCTCCCGCTTTCGACACCGAGATATTCGCGTCGCAACGGAGGCTCCCCTCTTCAAGATTCCCGTCGCAGATTCCGAGCCACCTTACAAGTCTGCGCACTTCGGTCAGGTAAGCGTAGGCTTCCTCAGGCGACTTCATATCAGGCTCAGAGACGATCTCGATCAGCGGCGCTCCACAACGGTTCAAGTCAACGAGCGTCCCGTCCGGATCGCCGTGCAAAGACTTACCGGCGTCCTCCTCCAAATGCATTCGAGTTATCCCGATGCGCTTGGTCCCCCACTCGCCGCGAATTTCCAAGCCTCCGCCGACGCAGATCGGCAGGTCGAACTGCGAAATCTGGTAGCCTTTCGGAAGATCGGGATAGAAGTAGTTCTTACGGTCGAACTTGGTCTGGCGAGTGATGGAACAGCCCGCCGCGAGCCCGACTTTGACAGCCATTTCGATTGCGGCTTTGTTCGGGACGGGAAGCGCTCCCGGCAGCCCGAGGCAGACCGGACAGGTATGCGTGTTGGGGGCGTCGCCGTAGGTTGCCTCGCAACTGCAGAACATTTTAGTGCGGGTAAGGAGCTGTGCGTGGACTTCCAATCCGATGGTTACGTTGTAGTCGCTCATCTCACTTCCTCCAGCCGAGCGGCGGCGCTGAGGAGCAGATCTTCCCTGAAGTCCGCCGCCATCAACTGGATTCCGATGGGGAGTCCTTTTTCATCAAATCCGAACGGAACGGAGATCGCCGGTACTCCCGCAAGATTCGCCGGTGCAGTGAAAATATCGGAAAGATACATCGCCAGCGGGTCGTCCACCTTTTCGCCGAGCCTAAAGGCAGTGGTCGGAGTAGTCGGCGTCAAGAGGAGGTCGAAATTCTGGAACACGTCGAGAAAGTCCCGCCGGATCAAGCGCCGAACCTTCTGAGCCTTGAGGTAGTAAGCATCATAATAACCAGAGGAGAGCACATACGTCCCGAGCATGATTCTCCGTTTCACTTCGGCGCCAAAACCATTCTGACGCGAGGCGCGGATGATGTCCTCCGCTTCAGCTCGAGGCCCGTATCTCACTCCGTCGTAGCGCGCCAGATTAGACGACGCTTCCGCCGGAGCGAGGATGTAATAGACCGGAATGGCGTACCTGGTGTGGGGCAGCGAGCATGGTTCGACCATCGCGCCCAACTTTTTCAGAACCTTCACAGCTCGCTCAATGCTTGCAGCGACTTCTGCCTGCATTCCATCGGCCAGATATTCCTGAGGCAATCCTACCTTCAATCCCTCCAGACTTCTGCCCAATGTCCCACTGCAATCTGGAACAGGTGTGGGAGACGCTGTATTGTCATGAGGATCAAGCCCCGCCATAACTTCGAACACTCGCGCCGTCTCATCCGCAGACTTCGCCATCACGCCGATCTGGTCGAGCGAAGAACCGAACGCGACTAATCCGTAGCGGGATACTCTTCCATAAGTCGGCTTCAATCCAACCACTCCGCAAAACGCCGCCGGTTGACGCACTGATCCGCCGGTTTCCGATCCAAGCGACGCCGTGCAAAGTCCCGCTGCTACCGCCGCTGCCGATCCTCCTGAGGAACCTCCGGGCGCTCGATCTGTATCGAATGGATTCAGCGTCGGACCAAAGGCGGAGTGTTCGGTAGATGATCCCATCGCAAATTCGTCGAGATTGGTCTTGCCGATGACGGTGACTCCAGCGTCGATCAGTCGATGCAGTGAGGTCGCTGTGTAAGGACTCTCATATCCGGCAAGGATGCGCGATGCACAGGAGAGTTGCGCTCCCTCGAGGGCAATGTTGTCCTTAACCGCAAGCACAACTCCGGCGAGTGGGAGATTTTTTTCGTCCTGGACGTCTTTCTGAACCTGCTTAGCGGTTGTTCTGGCCTGTTCCGGCAATGGCGCGAGGAAGGCGTTCAGACTTGAATCCTGGATGCATTCCGAGAACTCTTCAGTTGCAGCGACAAGGTCGAGTTTGCCTCTGCGGATTGCTTCGAGACGTTCCGGAACGGTCAGTTTTTCGAGTTTATCGAGGTGAGATGAAGCGCTCACGGCTCCTTCACATTGGGTGTTGTTGGCGGTTGAGACGGAGGATTTGTCGGGGGAGTTGGTCTGGGGGGACGCGGAGGAGACTTAATATCATCCATTAAGTCGAGCCCCATCTGACGCTTGATTTCCTCCCAGGCGCGGCGCATGTCGCGGATCGTCTTTCCCCATTGACGGGCGAGTTCGGGCAGACGCTTGCCTCCGAAAAGGATCAGCGCCGCAATCAGAACGACTATAAGCTCTGAACCACCCATTTCAATCTATCTTTTAAATAATAAACAGGTTATACCAGAATGGAGTTTTCATCTTTCCCTCTAAGCCAGAGGAGCATTGCCGTCAGTGTAAATCCATCTCTGAATTCGTTGTTTACAAGCATTCCTTCGATTTCGTTTCGAGAGCACCACCTCACCGCAGCAATTTCATCGGTATCAAACTCTCCCGCCAAATTGGAAGCCTCACATTTTAGAATATAGAAAGTCTCATTCGAGATACCATTGATTGGATTGAAACTTGTGAGGAGTTGATGTCCAGTACTATTGTATCCAGATTCTTCCAATACTTCACGCATACCGGCTTCGATAACGGTTTCACCCTTCTCGCATCTGCCAGCGGGGATTTCCCAGTTGACACTGTCGGTAGGATAGCGGTAAACCTGAACCAGAAGAACTTTCCCCAATTCGTTCTCAACAATCACTCCAACAGCCGGCGTTCCAAAATCGATGATGTGGTACTTCTCGATGATATGCCCGTTTGGTAATAACACCTTGTCAACATAAAGGGTTACCCAGGGGCAAGAATAGATCTCGCTGCGGGAAAGTCGCTGTGGCTTGGTTAATAGATCTGAATTCATGCTATCACCTTTCATAATAACTACTTACTCCTCTTTCGCCCTGCAAATCCCGCCATCATAATCCCCACTTCATATAAAATCAACAACGGCCCTGCAACCACAACCTGAGAGAATACGTCCGGTCCTGGAGTTATCAAAGCTGCAATTATCAAGATGCCGACAATCGCATGACGACGGTATTTGCGAAGTTGAGTAGGCGTCACCAGCCCAAGCGAAGCGGCGGCGTAAATCAGCAGAGGTAGCTCAAACACGATGCCAAAGGCGAGCATAAACTGCAACGCCATATTCACATAACTTGAGAGCGACCAGACAGCCTGAATCTGCTCGGTGGCAAAGGAGCGGAAGTATTCAGCGGTATAGGGAAGAATCATATAACCGAACGCCGCCCCGATCAGGAACGCCCCGACCGACGCGGCGATAATCGGAACCACAACCCGCTTCTCCCGACTGTAGAGGCCGGGGCTGATAAATCCCCAGAGCTGGCCGAACCAGATCGGCGAGGAAAGAAACAGGCCGGCGACGAGGCCGACCTTTAAATAGACTAAGATCCCCTCGGAAGGGGTGAGTAATGAGAATTTGATCTGCTCGGGATCGCCGGCTGTCCGAATGATGAAGTCAACAAGCCGTTCAGACAAGAAGAGGCAGATTGCCATGCCTGCTACGACAGCCAATATCGCACGGATTAAGCGCCGACGGAGTTCTTCGAGATGCCCGATAAAAGCGCCAACCTGTTGGCCGAGGTCGGTCTGCAGAAAACTGCCCACTCTCGAACCGGATGGTTGATCTGGAGTGATTTCTGACGGTGAGGGGGGTTCGATAACAGCCCCGATGCGGACTGGAACCTCCCGTGGGACAGATTCAGGCTCGCTCAATTCCCACGGAGATGATCGGCCATCGAGCGGAAAATCTCTGCCCCGTCGGCTTTCCCAAGAAGCGGATCGCAACGTCGCTCAGGGTGCGGCATCATCCCGAGGACGTTGCCCTCGCGGTTGATGATTCCTGCGATATTGTTGATCGCCCCGTTGGGATTGGACTCTGGAGTCACATTGCCATGCCTGTCACAGTAGCGGAAAACGACTTGATTGGCGGCTTCAAGCTCACTCAAATCAGTGGGAGGAAGGTAGTAGTTGCCTTCGTTGTGGGCAATCGGAATCTTGATCGTCTGTCCGACGCGCATCCTGCTTGTGAAGGGAGTGTCGTTCCGCTCTACGCGTAAGTAGATCTCCTGACAGATGAAGCGGAGACCGACATTCCTCAGAAGCACTCCCGGCAGCATCCCGGCTTCAGTGAGTATCTGAAATCCGTTGCAGACGCCGATTACCAAGCCTCCAGCCTTGCCAAACTTGGAGACTGATTCCATTGCGGGAGCAAAACGGGCGATAGCTCCGGAGCGCAGATAATCGCCGTAGGAAAAACCTCCCGGAACAACCACCGCGGCGACATTCCCCAAATCTGCATTCCGATGCCAAACCTGTTGCACGGGATTCCCCATTAGTCGCCCAACAGCGTCGATCGCGTCGTGATCGCAGTTTGAGCCCGGGAAAATTACCACCCCCCAGGGAGTCGGGTTACTTGTGGGCGACGTGTTCAAGTTCGATCTCGAAGGTTTCCATCATCGGGTTGACCAACAACTTGCGACTGAACTCCTCGACTCGCGCCTTCACGGCGACGGCGTCAGAACCATCTACATCAAGTTCGATCAGCTTGCCAATTCGCACCGACTTAACGTCGTTGTAGCCCATCTGAGTAAGCGCTTGCTGAACCGTTTTTCCTTGTGGGTCAAGAATAGCAGGTTTGAGACGAACGGCGACTCGCACTTTCATTAAGAGTTTCTCCTGCGGCGCGACCGACGGTCTTCGCCAACTTCAACAATCTTGATCCGATCCTTGGTCTGAGTAATCTGGTTCGTCATCCACTCAATTGGACCGGTGAGAAGGTAAATCACCATTAAGGGAAAGAAGAAGAAGCGAATATTGATCAGCAACAATGCTGTCGTGACAACGATAACGCCGACCGACAGCGCTGGATACTTGGCTCCATGAATCTGAACGACAGGCATACGACGATAAGGTATCGGGGTGATCATCAACAGTGAAACGAGCGGCGCCAAGGTGAGCCAGATAGGCAGCGCATTAAAGCCATCGGGATCATAATGCGAATAAATAAAGAAACTCGCGAACATACCGGCGGCGGCAGGCGAAGGCATTCCAGAGAAACCGTTGCCGTGTCCATGTTCTTCAGAGAGCACATTGAATCGCGCAAGTCGGGTTGCAGCGGTCAACAGGGGAAGCGACGCAATGACCGCCGCCCAGATCCCCATTTGATCGAAAAGCATATGGAAAACCAGCGTGGAAGGAGCCACACCGAAAGAAACGAGATCGGCAAGACTGTCAACCTGTCCGCCAAATTTGCTCGAGGATTTAACCAGTCGAGCAGCCGCTCCGTCAAGTCCATCGAATATACCGGCGACAGCGATCAACCAAGCGCCGGTAATATAACGTCCCTGACTGAACAGAAGAATGGCGAAAAAGCCGAGACAGAGGTTGGCAAAAGTCAACGTATTTGGCAGAATCGCCCGTTGATTAGCCTTCAACGAATTCTCCAAGAATCGTCTCGCCGGCGGTCACATGGTCGCCAAGCTTGACATTGATATGCACTTTAGCCGGAACAAAAACATCCACACGCGATCCAAAGCGGATCATACCGACCCGCTGCCCGGCTTTGAGTGAATCCCCAACTTGCGGGTGAAATACAATCCGTCTCGCAAGAAAGCCTGCTATCTGCTTGAACGCAACCTCACCATACGGCGTGTCCATCTTGATCAGAGTATGTTCGTTTTCGCGCGACGCAGATGGTTTGAACGCAGACTCAAACTTGCCCGATTTATGCTCGAAAAACGTAATCTTACCGTCCACCGGCGACCGGTTGACGTGCACGTTGAACGGCGACATAAAGATAGAGACTCTCACGCCTGTCGGAGTGAGCGGGCTCTCAATTGCTTCACCAATGGAAATAATCTTACCGTCAGCCGGTGAGATTATCCTTTTGACGCCGCCCGGAGGAAAACGCAGCGGGTCGCGGAAGAACTGCGCTGCCAGCACGAACCACAATAGTCCGATAGCCGGGAGCCAGAGCATCCGCCCCTCTTTGCCGAAATAGAGCGATATCGCTACGAGCAGGACGACCAGAATCCCGCTCGCAATCAGAATAGGAGCGCCTTCAGGCGCAAACGACACTTTTCTCCCTGGCCTCGATGTCACTCTCCACTAACCCGTTCGAAGACTTCTTGATAAGCCTTCTCGACGCCGCCCATATCGAAACGGAAGCGGTCTTTGTCGAGCTTCTTATGCGTTTTGCGATCCCAGATCCGGCAAGTGTCGGGAGAAATCTCATCCGCGAGGATAATGTCGCCGTCAAAGCGCCCGTATTCGAGTTTGAAGTCCACTAACAGCAAGTTTCTCCGGTCGAAAAAGGAGCGGAGGATCGCGTTGATCTTGGCCGTCATTCTGAAAATGGCGCGAATCTCTTCGGGCTTGGCGATGCCGAGCGCAAAAGCGTGATGCTCATTGATGAGCGGATCGCCTAACTCGTCGTTCTTGTAATAGATCTCAAAGATCGGATAGTCGAGCATCTTGCCTTCGGGGAAAGCGAGTCGCTTGACCAGCGAACCGGTCGCGACATTGCGCATCACCGCTTCGACCTGAATAATCTCGACGCGCTTCGTCAACATCTCACGTTCACTGAGACGTTGAATGAAGTGAGTCGGAACCTGATAAGATTCAAGGTACTGGAAGAGCACGGTCGAGATGGCGCAGTTGTATTCGCCTTTCCCGACGATAGTCCCCTTCTTCGAGCCGTCGAAGGCGGTGGCGTCGTCTTTGAACTCGACGATCACTTGCGTGGGATCTTCGGTCGCCCAGACTTTCTTTGCCTTGCCTTCGTAGAGAAGTTCTTTTTTGTTCATTTATCTACCTTATAATCAATGACTGTCGCAGCAACCCTGACGCGAACGCCACTCATCGGATTAAAACCGCACGCTTCATAACTGAAGCATATTCCGACTCTAATCTGATAATATACACTCCCGAAGGCAAATCTCCAGCATCCCATATCAAGTTGTGATTTCCGGAGGGAAGATTGCTGAGAGATAGGAGTTCCACGATCTGCCGTCCGAAGGGATCGAAAATAGCCAGACGCACATGATTGGAGTGCGAAAGTTTAAATGAAATTGTTGTGGTCGTATTGAATGGATTCGGATAGGGCGACGAAAGCGAAAATTCGTCGGGAAGATCGGGCGTCGGATCTACCGAGAGCGGAGGAGGATAGACGAGGGTGCAGGCCGAATCTACTTGAACATCATATGACCGCCCCGGTCGCCATGGGCCCATGTTGGACATCCGGTTACGAGGACTCATGAAATGTCCAAATCCATCATTAGCCAAAATCACATGCTCTAAAATAGGCGAAAGCACGTAGAAATCAGGCCTGCTTGCAGGAAGTTCATACTCAGGGAAATAGGGGATCAAATTCCAGCCTTCGTGAAGGTCGATCGGCATGTCGGCAGGAATGCGATCCCCTTCGAAGACTACTTCACAAGCCTCGAAAACGCGAATCCTGTAGCCTCGGGTTAGATCCCAGTATGGAATCTCGTTCAAGCTGTCAGGATAGTATCGCCGATCAAATTCGTCCTTCAACAAATTCAACAGATGACGATCTTCCCGCCTCAGTTGATCAAACATCAGATCCAAGTCAGGCCCGCGATCTTCACCCGCGCGATACATATCAAAAGGAATTACGTTGAGTGACATCTGGTTCCACCCGGAGGCCATCTCGATTCGTTGCTCTTCGGCGGAGGCAGACAGATGTAATGCGCCGAGAAGCAGCAATACTAAGAAAAGACGCTGCGATCTCATTTTAACTCGTCTCCCGATTACTTGCCGTCAATAACGCCCGCTTTGAAGTCTTTCATTTCAACAAACCTCCAGCAGACAGGATTGAATTTTCATGCTTCACGGGTAATCCGCACCGCTCCTAAGATCTTGTCTAAATAGACACTCTAATGAGTTCTTTGATACTCGAAGGCTTCACCCTAATAGCTGTGCGGGCTAATTAGCGCTGCCAGAATAGCTTTTCGCAGTCTCATACTACCGGCGGAGTCCTTCCAATCGTCGCCCACTCCTCCAAGGCGAATCCATAGACTCCTGGAACTTTCAACCCAGCTTGACGCATCAATACCGTCATCTGAGCGCGGTGGTGAACTTCATGCCGGATCAAAACCTCAAGCGTGAATCCGATCTTCCACATCGAGCCGTAGCAGTTCCGCTCTTCCTGAAGCATTGCATCATTCAATTTCTCAACCAGTTCGAGCAACTGGCCGCTCACCGCTTCGTACCCATCGTGGATCGCCTTGGCCGATGCAGGAACGGGGTCATCCGCGTTAATCTTGGTGACGTCAAGATCAACTAACTTCAACATTTCGGGATAGGTAGTGGTGATATGCCACGCCATCCGACCGATGGTGCGGTGATCATGAGCTACGGATTGCGCGAGCGAGGCGTCGGTTAGCGCTGCAAAGATTTTTAGTGTGTTCTGGCGCTCATCCGAGTAATCGGCGATGAAGTCTTTAAGAGAAGTGAACATTCCTGAATCCGGTTTGAATGTATAACGCCTCTACCGCAGGGCGAGGGTGCTGGTTGGCGGTTTGGGCAGAGTTGCCGCGAGAAGGAAAGGAACTTAGGAGGTTGCTACTCCACTGCCGGTCGCGGCGGGCCAGCAGTGGAGCGCTTAATAATCAAGCGGGTTGGGAGAGGAAGCTTACACTCGCTTTAATTCCCCGGTGAACCGCCGGTCGGAGTTGTTGGTTCTTGGGGTGGAGTCGGCGGGGGAGGAGTCTCAATAGTGAAGCTCCATGGCGTTCGGTCGCTATCTGAACCGAAGCTCGCGCCGCCAAGACCATCCTCCGCAGTCACTTTCCAGAAATAGGATCCACCCGGAGTAAAGGAAGCGGCGGGGAGCTGCATCTCGGTTGCAGTGATACTCATCTTCTGAACTCCGTCCGTGAACTTGGCGTCTTTAGCTATAACCAGCGAGTACGTGATTCGTGAGTTCGGATCCGGATCGCTTGCCGTCGCCCACTTGAACATTACCGGCGCAATCGGTTCCTTGCCGCCGTTGGAAGGCGAAATCAGATTAAAAGCCGAGGGCGGATCGTTTTTCAGATTCAAGACGAACGCAGCAGCATCGCTCCAGCTCGATTCGACCGCGTGGTTGTCACTCGCTTTGATGCGCCAGTAGTAAGACTGGTTGTCGGTCAGTTTTGCTTTGTTGGGGAGCATATTGAAAGCCAGACCGGTCTCCTTCAATCCCTTTGCGTCGCAGAGGATTTCGCCAAAGTCGGCGCCTGACGCAATCTGGATTGTGTAAGTAATAACATCCGCTGGATTTGGATCAGTGGAACTGCTCCAGCCAAAACGTCCGTCCGGTTTCAGCTCGACGCCGCCCGAAGGTAGAGCCGGTTGAGGCGGAGTTGGCCTGGTGTCGAGTGTGAATGAAATCGTCTGCGAGGCGGTCTCAAGCCCGGTATTATCGATGGCGATAACACGCCAGTAGTAAATAGTGTTTTCAAGCGGTCCGGCGACTTTATAGCTGCTGTCCGCGAGGTTGTCCACATTCGTAGCGCCGGTCAGATCTGCTGAAGTTCCATATACTAAACGATATTTCACAGACGACTTATAGTCTGGGTCGGTTGCCCTTGACCAGCCGAAGTTGATTGGGCCAAGAACATTCATCGTCTGAGCGTTGTAGGGACGAATGAGGTTCGGCGCTGTCGGAGGATCTTCGCGCTGGTTGAGCAAGAAGCTCTGGATCGTCGTCCAGCCAGAGACTGCACCGCCGTCGTCGCGTGACCGCACCGCCCATACCCACGGGGTGTTGTCCGCAAGTTGCACCGGGATGCGGAACTCCGCCGCGCCGGGCTGGGTGGTGAACTCGTACATTGCGCCTTTGATGATCTCGCCATCAGAATCGAGACGAATGTCGTACACTAGCGATGAGGCAGGATCGGTCAAATCTTCATCTGATGAGGCGCTCCACTTCACAACGGGCGAACGATCTGTAACGACCTCGTTTCCGGTCGGGCTGAAGGGCGCTGTCGGTATAGTTGGCGTATCGTTTTCTTTGTTGTACCGGAATTTTGCTGCAGAAGTAAAGGCGCCGGGGATTCCGTGATTGTCAATTGTACGAATACGGATAAAGTAATCCTTGTCGTCTTGCAGTTTATCCCAGCCGACGAATTCATTTATACCGACCGAGATCTGCGATGGATTATTCTGAATGCCGTCTTTCTTAAGAAGCGCTGGAGCGAAATCGCCGGAAGCGCCAATCTCCACCGTGTAAGCCAATCGGTCGCGCGGATTAGGATCAGAGGCTGGAGCGAATGTGAACCGGCCTGCCGGGAGCATTTCAATCGGTAAATCCGGGGCGCCGGGCATTGTCGGCGTAGTATTTGTGGCGTAACTGAACTCGGACGCAGAAACGGTTTCGCGTCCGGTGTTGTCTATGGCGAACACTTTCCAGCTATATCTTGATTCATTCGCCAATCCGCCCTTATAGAGGATTGTTGTCTGACCAGTCTCGCTGCGGAAGGTCTTACCTGCCGCATCAGTCAACTCAAACCGATAGCGCACCGAAGAGGCCCAGTCAGGATCAGTCGCAACTCCCCACGAGAAACGAAGTGAATCGAGTTCGGCTATGGCGGCGACGTCTGTTGGCTCTATCAAGCTGAATGTCGAAGGCGGATCTTCCTCGACATTGACCAGCACCTTTCGAGCAGCAACCCAGGGAGACGTCGCGCCATCATCATCGACGGTGCGGATGCGGTAATTCCAAAGCTTGTTGTCGTCAAGGTTGGCTGTCAGCTCGTTCGCACCGGCGTTGCTGTTGAAACGGCGAACATCTGCGCCATCGAATTGCCCAACAACCGCTTCTATCTCGTAAGTAAGCGAAGTAGCGGGATCGGAGAGATCCGCGTCAGAGCCAGCCTGCCAGGCAAAGCGAACCGACGTGGTTCCCTTGACGGTATCTCCGGGAGCTGTCACTGCGGTCGGGGCGGTAGGCACATCGTTCACTTTATTAAAGAAGAAATTCCCGATCTTGCTGAACTCACTGGCGGCATTGTGGTTGTCACGGGCGCGAGCGCGCCACGCATAGACTTTATTGTCGCCAAGCGATTCCCAGCCAGCGAGGCTCGATACCGGAATCTCGGTTCCACTCCAACCAATCTTTGACGCAAGCGTTTTCGCTTCAGCTCCCGCGACAAACACCTCGACTTCGTAGGTTATTACATCGTTTGGATTTGGATCGGTTGAAGCGCTCCAAGAGAGAGCTGCTTCAGACTTTCGTTCGTCCGCGCTCGTAAGCGGGGCGATGAGCGCCGGAACACTGGGGGTTGTTTCAACGTAGAATTTACCAGTGCGCGTTGAGACTGTCTTTCGACCAGTGTTGTCGGTTGCCGTTACCCGCCATGAATACTCAGAGCGGTTGTCAAGCGAGTCCGGAACCAGGAAATCTGTCGAAGCAAGATTGCTATAGGTTCTTCCCGACGCCCAGTTAGCGTTTTTGGCAATCTCAACTGTATAAATAACTGACGAAGACGGATCGGGATCGAGAGCGGAGTTCCAAGTCAGCGTCGGATGAAGCTCATAGACACTCCCACTGACAGGCGACGAGAGATCGAATGCCGCAGGAGCTTCTTCGACTGAGTTGACGCTAAAGCTGCGATAGCTGCTCCACGGGCCGTCCTCAAAGGGATCGGAAGCCTGCCAGCGGAATTCGAAGAATCCGTTTTCTGCCAGGGGCTGTGGAGTCCAAGCGACTTCTACAGCCGAAGCGGTTAATTTATCAGCCTGTTGCAGAACTTCTTCGGCAGTATTAACTACTTCGATTCGATAGGTCAACGCATCGCCTTCGCGGTCGGTTGAAGGAGTCGCTGCGAGTTTGGGCGTTCGAGTCGGAACAATTGCCTGTTCGGTCGGGACAGTCAGATCAGGTGCGGTCGGAAGGCTGTTCATTCTGAACTCGACCGTAATGGGTTCGCTCCAGAATTTACCGCTCCAAACTTCAAGAGAGGCTTGATAAGAAGTTCCTTCCTCAAGCTCATTACCGGCATATGTTGTGTTAAAACTGCCACTGACAATCTCACCCGTTGACCAGACCTTGCCGTCTGGACCGGTGACTTCGATCTTGTACGATTTCTGTGGACGGTCAACGACTTCGAAATAGCTCCAAACGAAATTCGGCGAGTGTGTAGTCAGGTGATTCAGGTCGGGAACATCCGAGATTGTAAAGTCGTAGGCGACCGGTTTGGCAGGGAGAGTCTTATAGACCGCTTTGACAGTCGGGTGTGCGGGGCTGAAAATCGTCACCTCGCCGCCGATACGGTCGCCGATCACATAACGCGACTGGTCTGAAGAATTAGCGACAGCAGCGCGACCGGTATAAATCCCGGTGGAGGGTCCGGTCTCCTTGAGCGGAACCATTATCCCGGTCGGATCGAGGGTTGACACTACGCGAACCGGTATTACATCGGCGAAAGCCGGATCGACGTCAACGCCGGTGAGACGTATGCGAAGGGGAGCCCCATCAGCCACGCCGCGAAGAATTTCATCGGCATAGTCGTCGGTGCGGCAGAGGATAATCTGCGATACTGCCGAAGGAGTGCCCGGAGTGAAGTCGGGCGGAGCCCATCTCGGTGAAGCGATAGTTACGAGTGGTTCTGAGCGGTCGTCATTTTGGTCGCGAACGGCGTCGCTGAAGCTGAAATGTACGGGAGCAGCGCCCCACCAGTCGTCGTTAGTTGAGATTGGCAGAGCCGCAGCTTTCAAGTAGAAAAACGAACCTGCGCCATCAAAGCTGTTGCCTGCTGCTGTCACGCTAACACGCTCTGTGACATAGATAACGCCCGAAGCGTTAGATTGCTGATTTTCGAGGAAGGTGTTATTAGTGAGAGTCAGATCGGAAACACGGGCTGCGAAAATTGCTCCGCCGTCCGAACCTGCTTGGTTGCCGGCGATCAGATTTCCTTCGAGCAAGGCGTCTGCGAGCGAAACGTAGATTGCTCCGCCATTATCGACAGCCTTATTGCCGATGATGAAGCAGTCTCGAATAGTTGGTTTCGATCCGACGCCGCTGGAGATGGCGCCGCCTCGCGTAGCACGGTTGCCTTCGATGCGGCAGGCAAAGATAAGCGGCTGAGCTGAATTGAGAACGCGGATCGCTCCAGTGATACCGGAATTGCCGCGAATGGAAGAATGGGCAACGAGCGGGGAACTGCCTCGAAATCCGAGCGCTGATCCTCCTTCGACGTCCATCGATCCTCCGCCTTCGATCACGCAGTAGTCAAGCACACTCCCGACGCCCGTCCAAGCGCCGGTGTTGTCATATGCGGGCGGAGCGTCAGCGCGTCTAAGGTAGATTCCACCCCAGGAACCGGGAGCCCGGTCTTCACTACTCGTAAAGTAGATCGAATCAGACGGTCCGCCGCGAGCGATCAAATCACCAAGGACTATCATCCCGGCGACGCCATCGAAGTGAACCGCAACTCCTGCTTCGATTGTTAGCTTGGCGCCTCTTTCGACCGTGACCAGTTGCGTGACTGATATTGGTGAATCCGCTCGTCGCCATGTTACTTCACCGGCAATATTACCGGATATTGTGAGTGCGACAGAAACGGTCGGCGCCAGCAACGCGGCGGCGACTGCAAAGCTCCTGAACCGCGCTAATGACATAACAAAGCTCCCGGATTTATATCGAACGTCGTTCGCGTTCGTTTGAAGATACTGAGGACGGGGACTAAAAAGGCAGTCCACGTAGTGGCAGCGCGAGAAATGCAGCCAGTATTTTAACACTTTTTCGGCTTCTAAGCAAGTAAAAATTCCAAGAGCCCAATAGGCTCAGCGTATCCAATAGGCTGCAAATTCCTCAGAAAAGAGGCTACCGCGCAATGACAATTCCCGCAAAGGAGTCTGTCTTTGACGTGTAATTTGGCTCCACCCCTACTGTCAACTCGCCGTGGTTGATGGTTTAAGTTATTGAATATGTACGATATCTGCCAACCACGGCGGGTTGGCAGTAGGGGTGCGTCGTTATATCCGTCGATTCTCAGATAAATCCGAAGACGGGAATAACACGCCAAGAAAACTATCAACTGACTTGATTTATACTATCAATTATCCATCATAATGCGAATAGACGCGCACGATCATTCACCAAACGAGCTTATGCCCTTGCTTCTGTTCGCAAGTGCGATTAAATTACAGTTCTGTCTTTCTGCGATCAATATAGATCGTCTCCGCCAAACCAAATCAGGATAGCCCAAGAGTCGTTCGATACCGTTTGAAAGTTAAATCGGGGTCTTCTCCCGCATGACAAGCAGGTCGCGCTTAAGGCGTTACTCCCTTATTGGGATAATCGTCCTTGTTGCGCTCACGGTATTGTACGGCAGCGCCGGGGCTGATATCGGTTTCCGTCGAGTGACTCCGCTCGACCGCATCCTCGATCCTGTGCGCCATCCCGCCCGACTCGGGTACGCCAGCGCTATCTGGGACACAACCGCCCAAGATACGGCTGTTGCGTTGCTCGATTCTACCACTCTGGATACGACCGCACTTTCGCCAGACTCCCTGCAAAGCGACACCACCACTACATTATCGCCCGATTCAACGCAACTCTCCAATGATACACTCGGAACTGGTTTGCCCCTGCCGACTACCGGCGCTACACTGCCGAGCGCAACGAGCGAACCCGACACACTCGTGACTCGCAAGTTGCTCTCTCCATCTGACGAAAAAGCTTCCGGAACTTCAGGAGCGCAGGACGAGACTGAAGAAGAACCCAAGCGAGAAGAGAAACCTCTTGAACCGGCCCCTCATCATCCGACGAATGTTTATTCTGTTGAGCTGCCTGTCGAGACGAAAAGTGAACTCGATCCTGAAACCGGACTCATCAAGATCAGTCACAAATGGGCAGGTCAGGACATGGGAACGGGAGGATCGCTCCCGTACGAAGCCTATCTTGCCCGTCAGGTGGCCGTTTCGGATCGAACTTCATGGCGCACGTCAGTACTCGCCAAATTCCCTTCCGGCGCAAAAAAGGAAGCGGAAGGCATCAACATCCAGATACCGGTCTTCAAGTCGCAACTCGCGCAACAGATTTTCGGCGGCAAGAATATCGGTCTCTCGGTTACCGGCAATATTCAGATCGACGGTTCATTAACCTCTGAGAAGAAAAACGAACTGCAGGCGGGGGGCGGGAGTCCTTCCAACTATGCTTTTAAGATCAATCAAAAACAACAATTCAATATCAAGGGGAATGTTGGCGAGAAGGTGAGCGTCGAAATCGATCAGGACTCAGAAAAGCTGTTCGAGTTCGAGAATAACCTGAAAGTTCGGTACAAAGGCAATGAAGATGAGATCATACAGTCGATCGAAGCCGGCAACGTCGATCTAAGTTTACGAGGATCGAAGCTTGCAACTGCGTCATCGCAGCATAAAGGTCTCTTCGGATTCAAGACCGAGGCTAAGCTCGGCGGTTGGAAGCTTACAACCATCGCCAGTCTTGACAAAGGCGAAAAAAATACTCAGAAATGGTCCGGCGGTCGCAATTCCGACGCTCCGCATACTATCTCACCGGTCAACTTTGTTCAAGGGCGGTATTTCTTTCTCGACAGCACTTATAGAGAGAATTACCGCTACTACGATAAAGATTTCAAACATGTTATAACTCCTCTTGCAGTCGAGATCGACAACCTTGAGGTCTATAAGTCGGTCAGGAACGTAGCCGGATCGAGCGACAACGCCGTCCCCGGTTGGGCTTTCGCTGATCCTAATGAATACTTCAACAATCCCGATTCTATTCCATCCGACCAGGAACACACACGGGGCAGTTTCATTCGCCTCGAACCCAACTCCGATTACCAAGTAGATAAATACCTCGGATGGATCCGGCTCTCCCGGTCGCTCGACGCCGAGGAGATCCTCGCCGTTGCCTATAGTACAGTTAATTCAGATACTATCGGCGACCTCGATCCGCAAGACAACGACGAGACAACCAATCCTTTCATTCTTAAGCTTATCCAGCCGAAAAACCCGCAACCTGTCCAGACAAAAACCTGGAATTTGATGTGGAGACATGTTTACGATCTGGGCGCAACGGGAATCAGTGAAGAGGGCTTTGAATTCCGCATTATTCGCACTGAAGGTCAAACTGGTCAGGGAAAAGACTCTGGACCCGATAAAAGTGGACGGACTCGCCCCTATTTATCCATTTTTGGGCTCGACCAGTTCAGCCTTGGAGGGAAAGCTGAGGATGGGAAAGTTGACGCTATGTTCATCGACTATCAACAGGGTGAACTCCACTTTCCCGACTTGACGCCGTTCGATCCAAAAGGCTGGTTTGAATATGATTCTTATACCCGAAGGGATACACTTGTTCCGCCGAGTCTGGCCGAAGGAGATGCTATTCCTGAACTCTATACAAAATCGACGCGCGAAAACCAGGATCTTGCTACTCCACCGTTCAATCTGACCGTTCGGTATAGCAACGAGAGCGCCACCAAGGATCTCGGATTTGGCGTGCTCGAAGGATCGGAGGAGGTACTCCTCGGTGGAAGACGTCTTACTAAAGGAGTTGATTATTCGATAGATTACATGTCCGGTTCATTGACGATTATGAATAAATCAGCGCTTGCGCCGGGAGCTGATCTTGAGATTCGCTATGAGAAGGGGCAGGTATTCCAACTCGACACGCAGACCAAGCTTGGACTTAGGGTCGAGTACGAACTATGGGAAAATTCGTACATCGGCGGCACCCTCCTTTACTTAAACCAGCGGACAATGGAACAGCGTGTGCGAGTTGGCGGAGAGCCGAAGCGCAACACCGTCTGGGCGATCAACGGCGCCTTGAACTACGAACCGGAGCTATTCACCCGTGCGGTGGATTTTCTTCCCTTTATCGAAACTGACGCGAAGTCGCAATTCCGTTTGGAAGGCGAGATCGCTCAAGTATTTCCCGATCCAAATCCGCTCGATAACTCAGCGACCGGTGATAATAACGGCGTAGCCTATGTAGATGATTTTGAATCGATCAAGCGCTCGACACCGTTGGGAGTCACTCGACGGCAATGGTCTGCGGCGTCGTTCCCCTTGTTCGATTCACGAGGCGAAGGACGCTGGCTGAAGCAACGCGGACGGACGATCTGGTACAATCCGGATCAGATCAAAGTAAAGGATATCTGGCCCGAGCGTCAGACTGATGCGACGGGTTCTACTGTACAAGTGCTTCGAATTGACTTTCAACCATGGTGGACCGAATGGGGATTGGGGCAGCCGCCTGAGGTGGTCCCGGAGAAGAGCTGGGGCGGCGTCATGCGGTATCTCGGTCCCGGCTATTCAGATCAATCGCAATCGAAGTACATCGAAGTTTGGCTGAATCCGATGGCGGTCACTCAAGGGACAATCTATTTCGACCTCGGCCGAATCAGCGAGGATGTGATTCCCGGCGGTGGGCGCAGCGGGCTTAACACCGAAGATACTCCGCGCCCCGGATATTCGACCGGAGACGGAGTAGTGGACGACCTCGAAGATACCGGAATCGATGGCGTTACCGGCGTCGATCCGGCAGACTTCTGTTTTGTCAACGGTGAGGAGTATCCGCCGCTTCCTTCCTATGACGATTGGGATCCAAATCCGGCTCAGGGGAATAAGTATCATGAGATTAACGGAACCGAGAACAACGGAACCAGAACTCCCTCTGATGAAGGCGGAAGAATTCCTGACACCGAAGATCTTTCCGGCAATGGATTCCTCGATCAGACAAACGATTTCTACAGGTACCGTCTCGATCTTTCCGAGCGTGACGCTAACCGCTACATCGTCGGCGGTCAGGGGAATGAGAAGGGTTGGAGATTATATCGGATTCCGTTGACCGACACCTTGATGGTGGGAAAGCCGGCCTTTACAGATCTCGATTATGTTCGGATCTGGTTCACCGGTTTCCGCGGTCGGAGCGGTATTATGATCGCTCAAATGGAGATCGTCGGGAACGAATGGCGCGAAGTAAAGTCATCCGCCACCCGCAACGCTAAGAACGATCCGGTCAGCGTCGCTGTTGTCAACACTCACGATAATCCCGCCTATTCACAGCGGCAGCCGCCCGGAGTAGCTGGCGAAGTAGATCCTGTTTCCGGTTTGCGTGAGAAGGAACAGTCGCTCGTCATTCGTGTCAACCGGCTTGGGACAGGTGAAACCGGATCCGTTTACAAGACCGTTCGTCCTTCAATGGATCTCATTGAGTACAAGAGACTCAAAATGTTTGTCCGGGGCGGCGGCGAGAGCGGTCGATTGATTGATCGGTATGGCCGTCCTCTCGATCTCGAGATGTTCCTCCGCTTCGGCGCCGATTTCGGCAAAGACAGCTTAAGCGCCCGCTCCCGCTACTATGAGTACTCACAACGACTGGCTCCGAGTTGGGCAGAATCTAACGAAATCAATATCGAACTGGATCGATTGGCGGCGTTAAAATTCCTCCGTGAGCAGGACTCGACTCGGGATTACGACATCCTTCCAGACGGCGACGTCATTCGGGCAGTCGGAAACGCATCATTGAGAGATATTTCTTTCATACAGATCGGTCTGAAAAACCATGGCGCAGAGATCACGCCGGAAGACGGCGTCGAGATCTGGGTTGATGAGATGCGCGTTTCAGACATTCAGAAGACGCCGGGCTGGGCGGCGACCGGTTCAGTTGATCTGAAATTCGCCAATCTGCTCGATTTGCACGCCGATCTAAGGCAAGATCAAGCCGATTTTCATAGCCTTGATTCCCGCCGCGGCGCTGATCCTGCGGATAAGCTCGGCGGTAACTTCAGCGCCGGAATTGAATTGGGCGAGTTTTTCGATCCGGAACTCGGACTAAAGCTGCCGATCGATTTCCGTTTCAAACAAGACATCTCTATCCCGAAGTACAAACCGAATAGCGACGTCAAACTGACCTCGCTCTCGAGTGAAAAAATCTCCTTGTGGTCGAACTTCAACGACGCGCTCTTCACCGCCGACCGTTTCCGCCGCGATCCGCATCTCGACGGACCGACCGACTCTCTGATTTCGACAGATAAGCAGTACACGGTTTCGACTAACATCTCCAAAGGGCGCAAGAGTGAGTTCTGGCCGATTCGTTATACGGTTGATAATATACGGCTTGGTGGAAGTTATCAGGAGAGCTGGGGAAGGGATTACAGTTACTTACTTGAATACCGGAAGGCGAAAAGCGCTAACGCCGCTTACACACTCGCGCCTGAAAAGCCAGTATCGCTGAAGTGGCTCGGTTGGGCGGAGAATGTTCCGGTTTTGAATGGGCTTTCAGAATCGGTCTTCCGCCCTCTTCCAAGCAGTGTGAATCTCTCAGGAACTGGCAGCGAGGCGACCAGCACCACGGTTCGCCGGAGCGGCACGAATGATCTAAGGTATCAGTTCACTGTTGGGCGAACCGCGGGAGTCGGCTGGAGACCGTTCGATATAACCAGTTTTGATTTCTCACAGACGATTAACTCAATCCGTATCCCGGAGGATTCCGTCCGTTCGGACAAAGCGTCCCGGCTCAGCCGGATGGATGTGGCTGATTATTGGATTATAACAGATGGCGACACTACCATAGACCGAGAACGCTGGAAGGCGGACAGTCTGGCTGAATTAGGCAGCATCAAGGATAAGCTGTTCTGGAAAGGAGTCGGCTACTACTTTGTTGACACCGACATCAGTCAATCGCTGAATACTAACTTCAATCCCAACGTCTTAAGCTGGCTCGGAACGGACTTCTCTTATCGAACTAACTACCGCTGGAATTGGGGACAGAACCTCGGGCCGACTGAGCGTTCGGTTCGCGCGCGCGGCGACTTCAGTTCGACCGTCACCTTGAAACTTACTCAGTTGACTGCCGGTTGGGGACGAGCGAAGGTCGGCGACGATTTACTCGGCGGAAAAGCGCCCATGCCTTTCGGAGATGTATCGCCGGGGGATTTTCCAGATATGGGCGAGAAGAACCTTTATGGAGTTGGGTCTAATAAACCAATGGGATCGAGTGGCGGCTCAACCAGCAGCGGTTCCGGCAGTTCAGGATCATTGAGTAAACCGAAAGCTGAAGGAGGTTCTACTACTGAAACCTCTGGTGTGGATCAATTGGATAGCCTGAATGCAGGAGAGCCTACTGTTCTCGCCGACTCGCTGGCAACAGATACGACCAAGCAAAAAGAAAAGGAATCTGTTTTAAGGCGCCTCGGACCTTCTCCGTTAGTTTTGGCGAAAGGCTTTATCTCGCGTGTTCAAGACATCCAATGGGGATATACGCTTTCAGGCGATGTTTCAAACTATTACGTCGCAGAAGGACAAGCCTCATGGCCCTATCGTCTCGGTTTCACTCGCAATCCCAATCTGCCGACCATTCCGGGTTACGCTAATCGAGACAACTACAATCGCAGGGAGGAACATAAATTCAGTTCGGGCTACCGGATCACCGATAATCTCCAAGTATCTTCGCTCGAATTTACTACTTCGAAGAGTCGTAATATCGCCCAAAAGAGCGAATCCGGAACTAATGAAATGACTGTTTACCAATACTTCGGCGATGACGGATTGAGCATCAAGCAAGTCCCGGCGGCAAACTGGAGCATCCGTTGGGGGGGCTGGGAGAAACTTCCTTATATAAGCGATTGGGCGACCTCAATTTCACTGGAAAACTCGTTTAGAGGATCTCAGCGCGAGCAGTGGTCGAGGGGACAACAAGACTCAGCGCGAAAGGTTACAGGAATCGAATATGAGAAGAACTATTCCCCCTTGCTCGGAATCAACTTTACCTGGAAAAACGGGATCGGAACGACCGCACGATATGGTTGGACGCGGCGTGTAAACGACGAACGTCAGGGACTTGGAGCCAAACGGAGAACTACTAACGCGACAATCTCGGTTTCAGGCTCATACACGGCAAAATCAGGCTTCACCATCCCGATCCCGGTCTGGCCGTTCAAGAACAGACGCTTTAAGAACAACACAACCTTCTCGGTAAGATTCGAGAGCGGGAACAATCGAACTGAATCATCGGCGCACGGCGCTCCGTTTAGCGCCTCGGCGTGGTCGAGTTCGTGGTCGTTCACTCCTTCGATGGACTACTCTTTCTCGACAGCAGTAAGGGGTGGTTTCCATTATACTTACAGCGTCCAGAAGAGCCAGTTGACATCCTCGCGCTCGCAAGAGGCAGGATTCACAGTCAACATCTCGATCCGGGGTTAGGGATTTGATAGTTATTGGACAGTTCGAGTTGAAGGATTATATTATTAGGTTATGGATCAAACTATCGAATGATCAACGTCAAGTAGGATAGGCGTCCCTGCCTGTCCATCTAAAATATCTTTTGCCACTTGGACAGGCAGGGACGCCTATCCTACCAAGCTTAGTTTGAACACTCTACCATGCACGATAAACGGATAAGCATCGGCTACCTCGGAGTCGGTCGGTATCTACCGCCCAACATTTTAACGAACGCCCATCTCGAAAAGATGGTTGACACGACTGATGAGTGGATTGTCCAGCGCACCGGCATCCGTGAACGCCGCATTATGGGGCAGGATGAAACCCTGCTTACTATGGCGACCGCCGCGGCTCGTGAAGCGATAGCGCGCGCCGGTATCGACGCCTCACAAATCAGCGACATTCATGTTGGCGTAAATACGCACTTCCGGTTCCCAAGTCTCGCGACGATGGTGCAGCAGGAGTTGGGCATTGAGTCGGCGACTGCTTGCGACATTTCCGCCGGTTGTTCGGCGTTTATTTTCTCGGTCGAAGCGATTTACAACAAGTTGCAAGCCGAATGGCTGCTCGAAGGGAAGACTTCTTATGCGCTCGCCATCGGCGTGGACGGGCTTTCGCTGATCACCGACTATACCGACCGGGCGACTTGTGTGCTCTTTGGCGACGGCGCTGGCGCAGTGGTGATCGGCCCCGTGAAGACGGGCGGCATACTGGCGACGTCAACTCGCACACAAGGGCAGTACACCGACTTGCTCTTCTCCACCAAACTGGTCGACGTCGCACTTGCCGATCCCACAACGATGAGTTTTCACAAGCGCACCGGCGCTCCTTCGCCGATCATCCACATGGAAGGCCGCAAAGTCTTTCAGGTAGCAGTCCGTTCGATGATGGCCGATATCCGCGCGGTGATCGACAAGTACAATCGTATCAGCGGCGAATCGTTGACTCTGGGCGACATCGAATACGTGATTCCTCACCAGGCGAACCACCGCATCGTTTCGGCGGTAGCTGACGGCTTGAAGCTATCCCATGAACAGGTTTATAGCGAGGGCGTGGTGAAGTACGGCAACAACTCAGCAGCGTCGATCCCAATTGGCTACGTCGATCAGATCGGCAAACGCCCCGGCGCGCTCGAAGTGGACGTCGCTTTCGGCGCCGGTTTCGCCAGTGGCGCGATCTTAAGGCGCAATCCGGCGTAGGCAAGAAAATCAACGTGTTGTTGGTGGCTTCCCGATTTATCGGGTCTGGTCGAGGTGTAATTAATACAAACTCTTCGCCCGATAAATCGGGAAGCCACCGTTGGGATATAAACTCCCGGTTTGATTGAGAGGCCGATAGATGGAACCCGAAACTCCCCCCAAGGACACTCGCCTGATCCGCGAGATCACCCTCCGCAACATCCTTTCCTTCGGACCGGATACGCCTCCGTTTGAGCTTAGGCCACTAAACGTCCTCATCGGGCCGAATGGGAGTGGGAAGAGTAATTTGATTGATTGTATCAGATTGATGCGAGCAACTCCGCAAAAAGAAGGCATAAGGATTGTTTCAGGCAGAAGTGGTGGAGCAAGGAACTGGATATGGATGGGAGAGTATCCAAAATCACTTGAGCAAATTGTCAAAGAGGGTAAGAATTTACCCGATCAGGGGAGCATCTTTGATAATGCATACCTCTCCATTAAAATCGCCGTAAAATCCAACAAAATAATCACGCATGACCTAACGTTGGAATATCCCTTTATCAACTCAGACCTTCAAGTACGTTCTGAGAGGATATTAGATATTGATGGTTTGACAGAGTATGATTCGCTACATGACCGGGATGCCAACGGATCTTATGTTGAGGGCAGAGCCTATATGCTACATGCAGAGCCTCAATCGTTTCTCGAAAAACGATGGGACGAGTCCAAACATCCAGCGGCACTTTCGTTGATCAAATCGTATAGTCGGATTTCTATTTATAGTGAGTTTAGTTTTGGTCGAGATTCGATCTTGCGTTTACCGGTAGCCGCAGATTTACCAAAAGATAAACTGATTGAATCTTTGATCAATCTCCCGTTGGTTGTAAATAGGCTCATCTCCAGACCGATGGTAAAAGATTCTATTTTAAGTCATTTAAAGGATCTGTCCGAGACTTTCTCCGATATTCTGACACCCTTGGCAAGCGGAATTCATATGGATTTGAATTTAGTTGCCGACGGGCGAAGTGTCCCCGCCACCCGCCTTTCCGACGGCACTCTGCGCTATCTCTGTCTTCTCGCGATCCTCTGCGATCCCGAACCGCCTCCATTGATTTGCATCGAAGAGCCGGAGTTGGGTTTACATCCGGACATCATCGGTAAGTTGGCAGAATTGCTTATCGAGGCTTCTACAAGAACACAACTAATCGTCACAACTCATTCGGACATTTTAGTCGAAGCCCTGACCGAAACCCCGGAATCGGTCGTGGTGTGTGAAAAGCACGATGGTAAAACGGAGATGCATCGCTTAACAAAAGGCGAAGTTGAACCTTGGGTTGATAAATACCGCCTTGGGGAACTCTGGCTTAGAGGCGGCATCGGAGGGACCAGATGGTGAGCTACGTTATCTTTGTGGAGGGTAGCCGAACCGGTCCCAACTCCAAGAACGACCAACAAGAATGCCGCAAAGCATTCAAACAGTTGTTTATTAAGTGTGGTTTCTCTGGTCGCCTGCCCCGGATTTTCGCATCAGGCAGTCGTACCCAAGCTTACAGCGATTTCTGCAATGCGTTCACGAAACATCTCTATTCGGGTCATGTCGCATTTTTAATTGACAGTGAAGACCCCGTTGCCGATATTGAGAAACCTTGGGAACACTTAAAGAACCGCCCCGGCGACGGTTGGGATCGTCCACTAGGAGCTGAAGACAAACAAGTACTTTTCATGACTGTCTGTCAGGAAACATGGATTTTGGCCGACGTCCTTACAAAGCAGGGCAAATCCGTTCCCATTTCGATCGAGAGTACTCCCAAAGGTGATATATTCGCTAATCTGAAAAAGGTTACCGACGGCGCTTATTCAAAAGAGCACGGGAAGCAATTCCATTTCCTTGAAAAAGTTGATGTGAAGTCCCTCGAACCCCTCCCTTCCTTCCGTCGCATCCGAACCATCCTGAATGATGAACTCAATACCATTTCCTGATATAAATCTCCCCGTCGAACCCGCTGCCTCCCCAAAACGACTCTTCGTCCAGACTTACGGCTGCCAGATGAACGTCCACGACAGCGAGCGGATGATCGGCCTGATGGAAGCAGACGGGTACGAAGCCGCCGAATCCGCCGAAAACGCCGACGTCGTGGTCATCAACACCTGCGCCGTCCGCGAAAAGCCGGAGCGCAAGCTGCTCGCTGAATTGGGTCATCTGAAAAAGCTGAAAAAGCTTAATCCGAAGATGGTCATCGGCGTTACCGGCTGCATGGCGCCTCGTGACGGCGATGTCATTCGCGCCAAAGCTCCGTATGTCGATCTATTGATCGGGCCGCGTTCAATCGCGAAACTCCCAGACCTTGTCCGAAAAATCGAACTTCAGAGAATGTCTCAGCCACTCGGCTCAAATGGACGCGGTGTGGACGGAATGGACAATCTGGACGCGGTGGACTTGTTCGACGATCCAACACCTGTCACGCCAGTTAAAAGAGCATCAACTCTTTCAGCATGGGTGGACGTGATGTTCGGGTGCAGCTTCGCCTGTGCATTCTGCGCCGTGCCGTCCGCCCGAGGAGCAGAAGTCTCCCGCCCGCCGGAGCAGATCCTTTCTGAGATCGAAGAACTCGACAGCCTTGGCTACAAGGAGATCACCCTGCTCGGCCAGACCGTCAACGCCTATGGCCGCGACCAGCATTATCGAATCCCTCTAATAAACCGACTCGCGGGCAGGGACGCCCGCGCTACTGAAGTGTTGGAAATTGACGACCGCGAGCGCACCGACTTTGCCTGGCTGCTTAAAGCCGTTGACCGCATAGCTCCCAACCTTCGAGTCCGCTTCACCAGCCCTCATCCACAACTCTTCAACGACCGCTTGATCGAGACTATCGCGACGACGCCGTCAGTCTGTGAGCACATCCACTTCCCCATTCAGTCCGGCGACGACGAAGTGTTGAGACGCATGCGCCGCGCTTACAACTTCAGCCAATATCGCCGCATCGCTGAAAAACTGCGCGAAGCTATCCCCGACGTCGCCATCACCACCGACGTTATCGTCGGCTTCCCCGGCGAGACCGATGAACAGTTCCGCGCCACGATTCGCGCCTTTGAAGAAATCCAATTCGATCAAGCCTTCATGTTTATCTACTCGCCGCGCCGTCACACTGAGGCGTTCGAATTTAGCAATCTTATCCCAAAGGAAGTCGCTACCGCCCGGTTGATGGAATTAGTTGAACTTGCCAATGATATGTTCCGCAAGAAGAATGAAGCGCTTGTTGGACGTGAATGGGAAGTGCTGGTCGAAGGAGTTTCCGAGAAGAATGCAAGGAAGCTCTCCGGCAGAACGCGAACTAACAAGGTGATGGTATTTGAAGGCTCCCGCGACTTGATCGGCAGGACGGTGAACGTCCGCGCTGACAAGGGCTTCCTCTGGGGGTTTGAGGGGACACTCGCATGATTTTGGATTTTGGATTTTGGATTTTGGATTGTTGTGACACCTTCTCTCACACTCCCAGCAACTAAACACGCCCTTATGCCCGCAATCCGCAATCCGCAATCCAAAATCCAAATTCCCCCTTCCGTCCTGATCTCTCCGCTCGACTGGGGCTTGGGACATGCAACGCGCTGCATCCCGATCATCCGTAAGCTGATCGAACGAGGCTGCGAAGTCACCATCGCGTCCGACGGCCGCCCATACGACCTACTTGCGCGAGAATTCCCCCGGCTTGATCTCCTGCGCTTGCCCGGCTATAATATCGCCTATCCGACCGACGGTTCGATGGCTTCAGCGATGGCGAACCAACTCCCGAAGATCCTCGCTGCAACCATGCTCGAACGCCGCTGGCTGGCGGAACTCACAAAGTTGCGCCGCTTTGATTTGATCATTTCCGATAATCGCTTTGGCTTGACTCATGTGGAAATCCCTTCAGTCTATATCACGCACCAGTTGACGATCCGGCTTCCGCGTTCGATGAGACCGTTCGAGCCTGCTCTAAGAGCTTTTCACAACCAAGTAATGCGACGCTTCACCGAGATTTGGGTTCCGGATTTTGCTTCCGAACCGAGCCTCGCTGGCGAGCTTTCTCACCCCCCGAAAATCGGTAAGAACGTCCACTATATCGGCCCGCTCACCCGGTTCGGCAAATTCCAAATTCCAAATTCTAAATTCCAAATTTCCCGCGACCTGATCGTAATCTTGTCCGGTCCTGAACCTCAGCGGACGATCTTCGAGCAGATCGTGATGGAACAATTATCGAACAGCGCTCTCACAGCGATGGTTGTTCTTGGTAAAAGCGAAGCAGATAACTCGCTCTCAACAGATCCACTTATCCAAGTCGTCAATCATCTCCCTGCCGCCGAACTTGAGACCGCTATACGCGACTCGAAAGCTATCCTTTCCCGCCCCGGCTACAGCACCGTCATGGACTTAACCGCCTTTGACAAATCAGTCATCTTCGTGCCGACGCCCGGTCAAACTGAGCAGGAATACCTTGCTGAACGATTCGCCAAACGGGGCGGCTGCGTCGTGCAAGGTCAAAACGAATTCAACCTGAAAAAGGCTTGGCAGGAAGTCCAGTCCATGCGACTCTCACTCCCTTCGTCAGGAACGTGTGAAACAATTGAAAGCCGTCTCGATCATCTACTCTCGGGATCTGCTGATGTTTGACGGCGAGACCATCGCTTTCGGGACGTTCGTGCAGGGGCGTTCTACGCTGCACAGTCTCGATCCACGAACCAAGCTGTTAGGCGGCGCTGCGGTTATGCTCGGAGCTGTCCTCACCCAGAGTTGGCTTGGTCTTATCGCACCCGGCATGGTTGCTCTCGGCGCTGTAATTGCCGCTGATTACCGGACTAAGGAGCTGCTGCGCGACGTCTGGAGCCTGCGCTTCTTCTATCTTCTGACGATTCTGCTCCATCTGCTCTTCGACCGGCAAGGCGAACCGCTCGGCAGAGTCCTGAACCTGACCGTCACTACGGGAGGTTTGAACGCCGGATTCTTTTTCAGCGCCAAGATTGCTCTCCTCGCATTGTTGGCAGGAGTCGTCAACCGGACGACGCATCCGGCCGCATGGTCGAAAGGGATTGAATCGTTGCTGCCGTCGCGTGGCAAGGTGGGGAGGTGGTTAGGCAGACCGGGGCTAACGTTTGGTCTGGCTCTGCGGATGTTGCCGACGATGCTCGGCGAAGCTGCCCGCATTCGGACAGCTCAAAAAGCGAGGGGACTCGATTTAACCAAAGGTGGAGCCGTGGGCAGAGTCAGAAACCTCCTCCCGCTGTTGGCGCCTTTGCTGACAGCGACTTTCCGGCGCGCTGACCTGATGAGCGATGCGATGCAGGCTCGCGGCTTCATCCTCGACCAACCTCGCAGCAGCTACCGGCCATTGCGCTTTGCCGCTGCTGATTGGATAGCGCTCGCCGTATGTTTTACCGCCGGAGCCATGGGAGTGGCGCTGTGGTGATAGATGCAGATAGTGGGGGCGGCACAGGGTTGACCAGTGGGGTGGATTTCCAATCCGCCGCTTTAGAATGGAAATTGAAAACATGGCGGCGGATTGGAAATCCACCCCACTGGAATCCACCCCACCGGCAATCCCATAGACTACGAGCTGACCCTTGACCGATCCCAACAACTACCGCTTCCTGATCGAGTACGACGGAACCGACTTCGCCGGGTGGCAGCGCCAAGGGAAGGGCGAGCGCACAGTGCAGGGCGTCCTCGAAGCGGCGCTCGCTCAAGTTCTTCAGGAGCCCGTCACGTTGATCGGCGCCGGACGGACTGACTCAGGAGTTCATGCCGAGGGGATGGTCGCCAGCGCGTTGTTGACTCCTCCGACAATGCCGCTTGATCAGCTCCGCAAAGCGATCAACAGCATGTCGGGCGGGGATGTGCAGATCATCGAACTGGTCGAAGCGCCGCTCGGCTTCAGCGCGAGGTTTTCCGCCGTGTCGCGGAGCTATCGCTACCGGCTCGAGCGCGTCCACCATCCTTTACGCCGCCGCACATCATGGACGCCGCAGTTTGATTGGGACGACGCCAAAATCATCGAGGCGGTCGCGCTTCTAACGGGAAAACACTGCTTTCGCTCGTTCTGCCTTGAGAGACCGCTCGAAAAGGACTATATTTCACATATCCTTTCCGCGACTTGGGAAGTTGATGATGAGATGTCGGTAGGACGGGGCTCCGCACCCGTCCACGGCGGCGCGACGTTCCGCATCTCGGCTGACCGGTTTCTGCACAAGATGGTGCGAGCGCTGGTCGCGGCGCTCTATGACGTCGGGCGAGGATACTATACTGTTGACGATTTCCGACGACTGCTTGACGAACCGGCGCCGAACCCCGCGTTACGGGTAGCTCCGGCCTGTGGGTTGACGCTGGTGTCGGTGGGATACTGATACTGATGCTGACTCCCTGAGGGGTGTGTAAAAAATGCGTCAATTCGTCAGATGTGTCAATCTTGTTGCAGCGCTTCGAAATAACGCTTACGGATGATGTAAAGAAGCGTCAGATGCGTCAATATAGTTGGGATACAACAAGATAACCAAATGGCTCCGATTCTCATTTAAATGCCAGATCAATGTTGATAATATACGACAGTTTTGAATAGAAAGCAAGAGGGGTTTGATGCTGATGGTGATGCTGATGCTGATTGGGAGGTGGAGGTGGTCGCAAATTGCGGCAAGCTTGCAGGCTGCGTATATTGAAGTCATAGCTTGAAGAGTACAAACTAAGGAGATCTATATGACAACACGCACCTATAAAGACACTGGCGACCGTCTCGACGGGCTGATAGCCGAAGCAGAGAAAGTGGTCGTCCAAGTCCGGCGCAACCGTAAACCCGTCGCAGCAGTTATGTCGTGGGAGGCTTACGAGTCGTTGATCGAAACGCTCGAAATCCTCAGCGACCCGGCTGCAATGGAAGGGATCAGGCAGGGCGAAGCGGACATTGCGGCGGGCAGAGTTCACGCCTGGGCAGATGTCAAGGCGAGACGCTCGACGAACTGATCGCCAACTTGCGGGAAGCGGTGGCGGGGTGGTTGGATTGGAGGTGGTCACAGATTGTGATAACCTCATCATAAGGATATATTAAACAGGAGATTAACCGGTCACAATTTGTGACCGGTTCAGGAACGAACTCTATAGACGGAGATTGAAGCCAATGAACGAATTATCATTGATTCCGGTAGAACGAATTGAGACCCGCATTATAACTTTGCGCGGCGTGAAGGTTATGATAGATCGTGACTTGGCTGGACTCTACGGAGTTGAAACTAAAGTGCTTAATCAAGCAGTCTTGCGCAACCTGCTGAGGTTTCCGGACGATTTTAGATTCCAACTAACTGTCGAGGAGAAAGACGAACTGGTCGCAAATTGCGACCGGTTCAACCGGCTGAAGCACTCAACCAGCCTTCCCTACGCCTTCACCGAACACGGCGCAATAATGGCGGCGAGCGTGTTGAACAGCGAACGGGCGGTAGCGATCAGTGTCTATGTGGTACGTGCGTTCGTTCAGCTGCACGAAATCGTCGGGGCGACTCGCGAACTGGACGCTAAGATGACCGAACTCGAACACCGCGTTTCGGGGCACGACGACCAGATCAAAGCGCTCATCACTGCGATCCGGCAGTTGATGCAGCCGCCGGTAGTGGAGAAGAAGGGGAAGATGGGGTTTTGAAGGGGGGTAGAACGGGCGTCCCGCCCGTTTGAGCCGCGTAGAGGTTGCACCTGCAAAGGAAGGGGATAACCGTCCCGGTTGTCAGGGTAGCATCGACGTCCACGTCGGTCGGTACGGCTGGACTCCACACCCGCCAAATGCTGTAGTACGGAACTTATTAGGAATCTTGGAAGTGAGTGTAACTTCATTGTTTAGATCTTTCGCGCTCGCAGTTGGCGTTATGGCGCTTGCCGTAACCGCCGATGCGCGCCCTCTACCTGACTTACCAAACGAGAAAATTGATTCCACTCAACTTCATCTTATGCCGTCGCAAGTTTGGAGAGATGGCAGTGGAAATTTGCACTCAAAGTCAGCCTTAAAACTCGTTTTGGACGAGCACCGTCTATACATTAGAACTTTAAAAAACATAATCGCCGCTCATGTTTCAGATTCTGATAGGGCCGAGGATACGTTAGAGTGGACGCTTCGTCAAGCAGTTTTTCCGTGGGGATTTGATTCATCAAGCACTCTCCAGTTGGAATTATTGCAGGCGATAGTATCGAAACCGTATTACGGTTCCCCGTATATAGTTATAGATAGTCTGGCATCGTTTGTGAAGTGCGACTTTACGATGTTTGCATTTGACTCGCTTGATCTCTCCAACGTCTCTTTCAACGAGTGTAAATTTGATTATGCATGGTTTACCGGAAGTACTTTATATTCGACGCGATTTTACCAGAATAGCACTTTCCTTAATGCCAAGATGGATTCGATTGATATGCGTAAATCGGTGTTCATTGACTGCGATCTGAGAGGCAGTACATTTGGGAATTCCGATTTCTCTCGCGCATACATCGAGAACACAAATCTCAACAGAACGGACTTTGAGCACGCTGATCTCTATCGCCTCGTTTACCAGCCCTCCAATGATCCTCATTGGCGCAATATTATATTCGCGTATAATTTGGATTACTTGGATTATGCCTCGGATCCGACTCCCTTGATAAGATTAAGGCAAAAATTCCGAGATATCGGCTTTCGGAGTGTTGAACGCCAAATAAACTGCTCATTGAAACGACACTATCCATCTTGGTACGAGTCGGCGTTATTTGATTTTACATGTAATTACGGAGCGGATTATATTCGGCCCTTGATTCTGTGGGCGCAACTTTTTGGAATATACGTCCTTATCTATTTCATTGTTCTATTGATTCCAACAAAACAACCACATGTATTTGTGATCAAGAAACATGCTAATAATATTGAGAATAATTCTACCATAAGAGGGGAATTATCACCTTTTGTTAGTTCGAACCATTCAGGCATTTGGAGTAGGATATTGTCCGTCACGAAGTTTTTCTTAAAGGCAATGGGGATAAGTCTATTGTCTTCAACCAGCATAGGCTTCCGCGATTTGACGATAGCCCAATGGGTAAGAAGGCTATTACCATGGGATATTGAGCTTCGGTTTGAGGGAATTCCACGAGTTTTAAGCGGAGTCCACTCCCTTCTGAGTATGTACTTAGTCGCACTCTCTTTCTTGAGTTACTTCACCCGCGTCTTTGAGTTTGGGAATTAGCCTATTGATTTAAAGTGATCAGGATTCCAACTTCCGTTGGAATGATGAGGACAAGCGGGTGTGGAGCCCCACCTTACCGACCGACACGGAGGTCGGTGCTACTGGATTCCCACTTGCGTGGGAATGGAAGGGGGCGGGAGGGTGAGGCGGCGATGGTTTCAGAATGACAGAGGGAAGGCTTTAGATATTGGGCTTTGGGCTATGGAGGGGAGCCGAACCCGAGACACGCTGAAGCTGGGGACTATGAACCCGGACAAACTGAAGTTTGTACTCTAAACTCCAGGCGGGACACGCTGAAGTTGTGAACTCTGAACGCGGAAGACAAGCGGGACGCATGTCCTACGCGAGCGTTCACTTGAGTTCAATTGACACCTGAAGTAATAAATACTTGTCTGGATTCCCGCCTTCGCGGGAATGACCGGGCAAATTCCAAATTCATAATTCTAAATTCCAAATTACACAATGACCACCAACATCCTTATCGTCGGCGTCGGGGGGCAGGGCGTGATCCTCGCCTCAGAATTACTCTCAGAAGCGGCTATGATGGCCGGATTCGACGTCAAGAAGTCTGAAGTCCACGGCATGAGCCAGCGCGGCGGAGTCGTCTCGTCGCACGTCCGGTTCGGCCCGAAAGTCCAGTCGCCCCTCATCCCGAACGGCGCCGCCGATGTGGTGCTGGCGTTCGAAGCCGCCGAAGGACTGCGCTGGGCAGGGCAAGTGAAGAAGGAAGGGATGCTCGCGATTAATACCCAGCGCATCGTCCCCCCGATCGCCTTCACCAAAGAATACTCCTATCCCACCGATCCGGTCGCGGACGCTCGCAAGTATGTCAAGCGGGTCCTCCCCATCGATGCGGTCGAGATCGCTCATGAGGTAGGGAATCCGAAGTTGGTCAATACCGTGCTGTTAGGGGCGATTTCGGGAGATCTGCCGATCTCAATGGAAATTTGGGAATCGGTGATTCGGAAGCGGGTTCCAAAGGGGACAGAAGAACAAAACCTCCTTGCCTTCAAGAGGGGCAAGGCAGCGGCGGGGGTCTAGTGCTATAAGTGCTATGAGTGCTATAAGTGCGAGGAGAAAGGAAGTGATCAAGTCATACAAGGATCTGCTGATCTGGCAGAAGGGTGTTGTATTGGTGACTCAAGTCTACACCTTGACGGCAAACTTCCCTAAGGCGGAAATCTACGGAATCACGGACCAGATGAGACGAGCGGCAGTCTCTGTTCCAAGCAATATTGCAGAAGGATTCGGTCGAAACACCCGACCTGAAATGATTCGTTTCGCAGATATTGCCCAAGGATCTATTTACGAACTCGAAACTCAGGTAATCATCTCTAGAAATCTTGACTACCTTTCTCAAGATAAGTTTGAGGCGCTAGCAGCAATGATTACGGAATTGAGCGTAATGCTCCAATCGTTTGCGTATAATCTGCGTCATCCAAAAGCAATAAAAACAAAACCGAACCAAATTTGAACCGCAATCGCCATCTCGCACTCAACACACTTATAGCACTTCTCGCACTCTTCCCACTTACCGGCTGCAAAGTCGGCGGGTCGGCGTCGTTCGTGCAAGGGACAACTCCCGAGCAGAACAACGCGACCTACACCGGCGAACCAGTCACCGGGGACTGGGTGGTCGTCAATATGCTCGACGAACCGGAACACCTCAACCCGCAGACGTCCACTTCAGCCTCAGCGCAATACATCGTCAACTACCTCTTCGAGACGCTGATCCAGACCCACCGCGAGCCTCCCTACGAAGATATTCCTCTGTTAGCGGACGGAATGCCGGAAGTATCGGACGACCATCTCGTCTATAAATGGAAGTTGCGCCGCGATGCCAAGTTCCATGACGGGACGCCGATGACGATGCGCGACGTGGAGTTTTCGCTGAAGTCGCTGATGAACCCGTGGGTGGACGACCTGCCGTCGAAGCCGTATTACGCCGACCTCGACTCGGTGGTCGTGGTGGATGATTATTCCCTCGTGATGTACTGCTCGAAGCCGTACTTCATGAACCTGCAGTTCCTCGGCGGGTTCAGCGTGATGCCGAAGCACATCTTCGATCCGAAGGGATTAATGGACGGGCTGAGCTATTGGCAGGTGAAGAACGGCGGCGGATTCGGAAAGATCGCGGACTTCCTCGAAACGGAGAAGAAGGTAAACTGGGAAGATTTCGTTCCCTCAATTGTGCTAGTGGAATTACAGAAATCAATTCAGCAAACGACTGAAGGCAAGGTCAAGTGGCCTGATATTGAGAAGGAATATGAGCGAAATAAGCTTCAAGGCGATGCCCAAGGACTTCCTTGCTTTCAATTAAACTACATAAGAGAGTACTTTTCTGCACAAGCTGATAGACAAGCAGCATTGCGATTAGCTCAGGAATTGGAGCGTTCAATCAAGTTTGCGTTGCAGTCCTTATCACTATATCAGCAAATTGAGAAAGGACAAACTTATAGGGGAATAATCGGGGTGAATGACTCGGTCGATCCGAATGCACCGGCTTACGAGTACTTCGATGCGCCAAATTTGTACTATCCTCCTCTTGACTCTCTTGGAAGACTCTGCCGTACTATCGCCACACGCATCGAAACCTACGGCACGGAATTCAACGCATCGCCTTACAACCGCGCTCCAACGGTCGGGAGCGGGCCGTTCAAGTTTGACCACTGGACGACCGGACAGGAACTGGTGCTGGTGCGGAATGACGACTACTGGATGGGACCGGGCTACGCCTATCTCGATAAGATCGTCTATCGGGTGTTGACCGACTACACGGCGTCGCTGGTAGCGCTGAAGAACGGCGAGATCGACTTCATGGAGAACCTGCAGACGATCCAGTACCTGACGATGACCAACCGGAAGAGCTTCCTCGACATGTATGTCAAGAGCACGTTCGTCATCCCGACCTACTCCTACATCGGTTGGAAGAACAGTCACCCGATCTTCAAGGATAAGCTCGTCCGCCGCGCAATGACTCATATGGTGCGCCGAAAGGAGATCGCCGAGAAGATCCAGTTCGGGTTCTCGGAAGTGGTGGAAAGTCCGTTCTATCGCTTCGGGTACGACTTCAACCCGAACCTCGACTTTTTCGAGTTCGATCCGGCAAAAGCGCAGAAACTGCTCGACTCGGCCGGTTGGAAAGACACCGACAACGACGGGATTTTGGATAAAGAGGGAATGAAGTTTACATTTGAAATGTTGATCCCGTCCGGCATCCCGCTGTCGGATCAGACTGTTTCGATTATGGCTGAGGATCTCGCCACTATCGGCGTCGAAATGACCGTGCGGCGGCTCGAGTGGTCGGTGTTCATCAACAACTACATCCGCAACCACAAGTTCGACGGCTGCTTTCTCGCCTGGGCAATGGGCTTAAAGCAGGATCCGAAGCAGATCTGGCATTCGGCGTCGGCAACCGGCAGAGGATCGAATCATGTGGAGTTCAGAAACGCCGAGGCGGACTCGATCATTGACGTCGCCCGCGTCGAGTTCGATCCCGATAAACGGCGGGCGCTCTATCAGCGCTTTCAAGAGATCGTGCACGATGAACAGCCTTACACGTTCATGTTTTCATCCAAAACGAAACCGGCTTATGCGAAGAGGTTTAAGGGCGTGAAGTGGTATCCTTATCGACCGGGATATCAGTTCGATGAGTGGTTTGTACCGAAGGCAGAACAGAAGTACAAGTAAAGTTGAGAGTTGAGAGTTGAGAGTTGAGAGGACAGAGCTGACTTGGACGGCATTTCCGATGAAGGAGAGTATCCCGAATGCGATCTTCTTCTGGGTGGTGGTTGTGCTGACGGTGCTGGCGGTCTGGTGGAATCTCGAGAGTGTCCTGCTCACCTTTGTCGCGACATTGGTGCTGTTGGGAGCGCTCACATCGTTCTACCTGCCTACGACCTACTCAGCCAATCAGGACGGGGTCTCATGGAAGCGGATCACCGGTGGTAAGAAGCTCGAATGGCAGCGAGTGCGGTTGGTCGCCGACGAACGTGAGGGCTTGTTTATCTCGACCTTCCCGGTGAAATCGAGAATGGAGAACTTCCGGGGAATCTATTTGCCGTATCGAGGGAATCGGGAAGATGTGTTGGTGGTCGTAAGACACTATGCGCCTGATGTTAAAGGATTGCCGAAAGATGTATTCACGGCTGATGGAAAAGAGAAAACAGAAATTACGCAAAGCGTTGACGCTGACGCGCCGAAAGAAAGGAATTATTTCGGGCACAGGAAGTAACGGCGTCATTCCCACGCAGGTGGGAATCCAGTCAAGTAAATATTACAGGACTCTCAATGAGGTTGGCTTGTCTGGATTCCCACCTGCGTGGGAATAACACTCACCTAATGCACCTAATCTTAAATCTTAAATCTTAAATGCCTTCAGCTCCCCTTCCACCTTTTGAAGAAACCATTACCCCCCGCCAGCGCGAGCTGATGGAGCGACTCGCCGAGCGGGTTGTCCAGATGCGGATGTCCACACCGGCGATTCTCTTTCTTGAATCGGTGCGGCCGCTCAACTACGTCGGCAGCCAAGTGATGGTGTTCTTTGCGCCGGTGGTGCGAGGTTTCTTTGGCTTGCCGGAGTGGGACGAAATGCGGTTAGTGCTGGAACGGCGCGAATCGATAGGCTGGTTCCTCAACAAGATTGAGGAAAAAGAGGGTATTTTGCTCGCAGAAGAAGAACGGGTAAAGGCTGAACAGCAAGCAGCCAAGAAGGCGGCGAAAGAGGCGGTGAAAGCGTTGGGCGAAAAGAAGAAATGGTGGAAACTGTCCTAATGATAGGAGGATGGGCGTCCCTGCCCGTCCATAATAGACGATGAAAACTAAGGACGGGCAGGGACGCCCATCCTCCTAATCTTATAATTCCAATGGACGAACACTTTACCAAAGCCTTTTCCCAATCGATCCACGGCGACTTCCTGTTCCCCGATCCGTGGGATGCGATTAAGGACGTCGATTATGAGACCGCCGGGAGGACCGTTGATGGGCTGCCAAACAGCATCTATCAGATTGTCCATCACTTTGTCGCCTGGGCGAGATGGGGCTTGAATGGAGCCAAAGGGATGCCTTTCATCCGCACGACCACCGATGAAGAAGGCAATTTCTTTCCAGCAGATGAGACGCCAACCTTTGAGCAGTGGGAGCAAACGAAACAATCGTTAAAAAGCCTCATCGCCGATTTCGAAGCAGCGCTTCCCAACATCGATCACACGACGAATCATCACGATTGGAAAAGCTTCAATAACGGAAGGGCAATCATCTTTGTGGTAGCTCATACCGCTTACCACGTCGCTCAGATCGTGACAATTCAACGACTGTTAGGCGTTTGGAATCGATAAGAATCAAATTATAATACAGGAACTTGCGATGGAACAGATTGTTCGTTCGATGCTGAAAAACGGCATCCGCGGGACAGCCTCACATCTTGATACGGTTACTGTCTTCGATGGGCTTGAGTACCGCTTCACCGGTCTCTACCCGACCGCCCTGCCGAATACAATCTGGCAGGTCGCCCAACATATGCACCTCTGGGTGAGTTTGAAGGTTCAACTGTTCGAAGGCCGCGAGATCATTCTGCCGGAAGGCCATGGATTTTCGGTCGAGACCTTCCCGCCTTCCGAAGGATTCTGGGAGCAATTCAAACTCGACTACAAGGCCGGGATTCTCCGTATCGGCGAGCTGATCGAGACAATTGATCTGGCGCAGCGTTATCCGGTCTGGGGAAATCTTACCGCTGCTGAGATTGTCGAAGTGATGGTCAACCATAACAGCTATCACGCTGCTCAGGTGGTGGCGATGCGAAGAGTGTTAGGAGTATGGAAGAGCTGATAGCGCGCCTCCTTTACATTGAATCGATGGGGCTGTCAGTAAGACCGCTCAATCGACAGATCTCTATGATCTTAGTTCCTCATTTGCTATATTAAACCAAATCGAACTTTCCCTCATCTATTCAGCACTGATGGAGTTCCGATGACCCGACGCCTTATCTCCTCTTCATGGCAAATCACCGCCATTGCACTGCTCGCCTTGCTTGCCTCTTCACACTCACTATTCGCCCGCATCCTGAATGTCCCGTTCGACCATAATCTTATTCAGTCAGCCATCGATGCGGCTCAACCGAACGACACCATCCTCGTCCGACCGGGCAACTATCAGGAAAATCTTAACCTGAACGGTAAGAGCCTCGTGATCGGAAGTCTGATGTTGACAACCGGGCAGGAGCGCTATATCGGCGAAACGGTCATCGACGGCGGCTGGAACGGGCGCAGCGCGGTGAGGATGGCTGCCGCCGAAAACGGAGTGTTCACCGGCTTCACTATTCAGAACGATTCGAGCGACTTCGGCGGAGGAATCTATATCCGCGGCGGAGCCCCGACCATCTCACACCTCGTTATCGAACATTGTAAAGCGGCTCGCAACGGCGGAGCACTCTACGCCACAGGCGGAGCGCATCCGATCATCCGAAACGTCGTGCTGCGACACAACGAAGCCTGGTCTATAGGCGGCGCGATGAGCATTTACAGCGGCGTTAGCGCGGTAATCGAAAATGCTGTCATTTACGACAATTATGCGGGGCACGTCGGCGGAGCCATCCACGCTTTTGGCGCGGAAGTTCAATTGCGCAATTGCACCATCGTGCGCAACGCCGCGCTGCACTCCGGCGGCGCAGTTTACCTCACGCAAAGCGCTAAAGTCGAAGCAACCGACTGCATCTTTTATCTCGATGAGCCGGATGAAGTATGGATTCTCGCGGGCTTCATGGGAACGACCTTCACCTCAGGCTTCTGCAATATCGACGGCTATCAGCAACGGATCTACGCCCCCGCTGGCGCCGATCTGGTCTGGAAAGTTGGCAACATCGGCGCTGATCCTCTCTTCACTGACCTTGACGGCTGGGATTTGACCCTCGCAGAAGACAGCCCCTGCATCGACGCCGGACATTACGAATCGACTCCTGATCCCGACGGCACGAGGCGCGACATCGGGAGATACTCATTCACACAGCAGCAGGGCGGTCAGCGAGTCCGTATCGTTCCGACTGGATACAATACCATCCAGCGAGCCATCGACGCCGCGGCGGAAGGCGATGTAGTCTTCGTCAGACCGGGGACGTATCGGGAAAATGTGATGATCGACAGTAAGAATCTATTGGTAGGAAGCAGGATACTCACAACCGGCGACACGGCATACATCGACTCAACGATCATCGACGGGCGGGGCCAAAGCTACGGAGTCGCTTTTACAGGGCAAATTGGAAGGGAAACAGTATTAAAAGGCTTTACCGTCCAGAATGGAAGGCAGAACTTCGGAGGTGGGATCGACTGTCGGCAAGGAACAGCGCCCACACTCGAAGACCTAAAAGTTAGCAACAACACCGCCGTTCAGTGGGGAGGCGGCGTCTATTGCACCGGGGGCGCAGCGCCGTTGCTGAGACGGGTAGCTGTGCAAGGAAACAGCGCCGCGAGGGGAGGAGGAATGACAGCCTCGTACTCGTTCCCCGTGATCGAAGAGTCCATGTTCACCGGCAACAGCGCTTCCGATCGAGGCGGCGGAATCTGCGGCATCCACAGCGCTTTTGTTATAGAGCAAACGCTTATCGGCAACAACTCAGCCGGTCAGCAGGGCGGCGGAGGCCTATACTTGTGGGATTGCGAAACCGACTCGACGATCCACCTCGACCACCTGACCATTTCCGGCAATACGTCTGAAGCTGGCGGCGGATTCGATATCGGCGGGCTTGCTGTAGAAGTTGAAGACAATCCCTTCAATCTTGAACTTAGCAATAGCATTATTTACGGCAATAACGGAGCCGAAGCCGATCTTTTCACTTCACATGAGGATGTGCGAGATCGTCTCACTGCTTCTATCACCTACACCGATTTAAGGAACGGCTTTGAAGGTATCGGCCAGAATCAGGCTGTCATTCTGAACTGGGGCGAGGGCAACTTCGACTCCGACCCAACTTTCGTCGATCCCGACGCCGGAGACTATCACCTCGCCGAAGGTTCTCCCTGCATCGACGCGGGCAATCCGGCCTTCGAGCGCGATCCGGACGGAACAGTCAACGACCTCGGCGCCTACTATTACCACCAGTTCATCGAACGCGATCCCGCCATCCTGCATGTGCCGGATGATTACTACACGATCCAGAGCGCAATCGACGCCTCGATGAACCTCGACACCATCCTCGTGGCGACGGGCAGCTATCGGGAAAACCTTGACTACAAGGGAAAGAACATCGTTGTCGCGAGCGAGTACCTCCACGATCCAAATCCCCGCTTTATCCGCGAGACGATCATTGACGGCGGAGAAGCCGGGCCTTGTGTCCAGTTCGTGCGCAATGAAGTCTTCAACACCCGATTGATCGGATTCACCCTTATCAATGGATCCGCTCGCGAAGGGGGTGGAGTCTTCTGCTTCCGCGCCCACCCGACGATACAAAATTGCGTTTTAACCGGCAACTCGGCGAGCGACGGAGGCGGAGGGATATACTGCTACGGCGCACAGCCGACGCTTGTCAACCTCACCATCGTCGGCAACGACGGGACGATTGGCGGCGGGGGGATCTATTGCCGGAATCTTGCCCAACCGCGTATTAGTAACTGTATCATCGGCGATAATGTCGGCGCGGAGATCATGTGCAGCGCAGACCGCGACCAGAGTACGGTCTATGTTAGCTACACTGATCTCGAAGGCGGAGAGGGCGGCATCGCCTTGCAGGACAACGGATTTGTCGAATGGGAAGAGGGCAACTTCGACGCCGATCCTCGCTTCGTGGATGCGGAAGCGGGCGACTTCTCGCTCGCGGAAGACAGCCCCTGCATCGATGCGGGCGATCCAGGCGGAGCAGACGATCCCGATGGGACGCGCGCCGACGTCGGAGCGCTCTTCCGTGACAGCCGTCCCGAGGGCGATGAGTTTTCAATCCCGTTGACTCGCGGCTGGAATCTGATCGGCTCGCCCGTCACTCCTCCCGAACCGGCAATGACGACGGTCTGGAGCGATCTTGCCGCCAACGGTGTGCTGCAGATGCTGAAGGACCAGAACGGTCGCTTCTACCAGCCTGCTCGAGGTTTCAACAACATGCCCCCTTGGGATGCAAGGCAGGGTTATCTGGTGAAGATGTCGGCGGATGCGACGCTGACGATTCGCGGAGAAACGCTCGCAGCCGATGCTCCGATCCCGCTGCGACGGGGGTGGTCGTTTGTGTCATACCAGCCGCCCGCAGCGGTTTCGCCGGTGGACGGTTTCGCCGGAGTAGTCGAACAGATTATTCTCGTGAAGGATGCGATCGGCCGGTTCTACTCGCCGGGGCATAACTTCAACAGCATCCCCGAGCTTCATCAGGGAGCCGGGTACAAAGTGCAAACGTCGCTTGCCGCCGAACTGGTCTGGGGAGGCGCTCCGGAACGCGCTCGCGCGAGAGACAACAAGATGATCGACGCGGTCGAGCGAATTCCCGTTTATTTTGCAGCAGCAGAACCGACCGGCGAGGACATGTCGCTGCTGATCGAAGCGACCGGAGCGACGGAATCGGGGGTGTGGGAGATCAGCGTCTTTACCGAGGCTGGCTTCTGCGTCGGAGCGGGAACCATGTCATTCCCACGCAGGTGGGAATCCATTCAAGCCAAACCTGAGGAAACGTTCCCCGAAAACAATGGCGCTGTCACTGCCTCCCCATCTACTGCCAACCCGCCGCGGTTGGCAGGAATAGAAGTCGGAGGTAGTCATCATTCTGCCAACCGCGGCGGGTTGGCAGTAGATGGGGAGGTGGGCGGGCTGGCAGCAGGTAGTGGGGCAACCTCCCCCCTCCTCGTCGGCATCCCGATCCGCGGCGACGACCCGACCACCGCTGCTATCGACGGCGCAACGGCGGGAGAAGCGCTCGTCATCCGAGTCTGGGACGGGGCAAGGGAATTCGCCGTTGCACCGGTCTGGAAGGAAGGCGCAGCGAGCTACTCGACGGATGGATTCGCGTTGGCGGCGCTTGATTTGGCGGACGGCTTACACCTTACTCCGTACACCTTGCAGCTAAGTGCATTCCCCAACCCCTTCAATTCTTTCACCACCATCTCCTACACCCTGCCGAAGGCGGGCTGGACGTCGATGGACGTTATGAACTTGAATGGGAGGCTGGTAACGAGGCTGGTCTCGGCGCGGCAGGAGGCGGGCGAATATCGGGCGGTGTGGAACGGCAACGGCGCGGGGAGCGGGATTTACTTCCTGAAGCTTCAGGCGGGAAGGGACGTAAGGATGCAGAAGATGATGTTGGTGAAGTGAGAATGAATGACCATATTGGATCAGCGAACCGTACTGTTTGGGAGAACTTGGCAAGAGAAAAGTGCGGTTTTACTCAGCCGTGGCTAAATCTTGATTTGAATACCCTCGAGAAGTATGTCCGGGGTGAATTGGAGACGTTCCCCGAGTCATTCGCCTGTATGTTCCCATCAAGCGTCTTGGAAGGTGTGGCCGGAAAAGATGTGCTTTGCCTTGCGTCAGGTGGAGGTCAGCAGTCGGCAGTGTTCGCACTTCTCGGCGCACGGGTAACAGTTGTGGACATCGCTGAAGGGCAACTCGCGGGGGACCGACTGGCGGCGAAACACTATGGCTACAACGTAACAACGATTCAAGCTGACATGAGAGATCTTTCAATGCTTCCATTAAAGTCGTTTGATCTGATCTTTCAAGCACCATCAATGGCTTATATCCCCGATACCAGTGTCGTTTATGGGGAAGTCGCACGTGTGCTAAGATCGGGGGCGATTTATCGTGTCGAATTTACAAATCCGGTTTCGGAGTTCATTGATCATAACGAATGGGATGGCTCAGCATATCGCCTCACCACTCCATACGCAGAAAAATCCAAAATTCGCTCAGATGGCGGCATCGAGTTTCGACATCATCTTAAGGATATCTTCAACGGCCTCATTGCAGAAGGATTCACCATTGAGCGGGTTGAAGAATCTCCCGACTATATGGTGAAGAAGGAGAATGTGGAACCTGGTAGTTGGGCGCATTTGGTAACGTATACTCCAGATTTCGCAGTAATTGCCAAGCTGAGATAGAAGTCTCGTATCGGCGCGACGAGCGGGATATACTTTCTGAAGCTTCAGGCGGGAGGGGAGGTGAGGATGCAGAAAATGATGATGGTGAAGTAGGCTTTAGGCTTTGGGCTTTGGGCTTTAGGGGGAACAAACTTACCACGAAGAAACGAAGAAATTAAATCTTTGTGTCTTCGTGTCTTTGCACCTTCGTGGTTAATCCCCCTTCTCCGGAATGAAGAACTCAAACCGCGTTCCCACTCCCACCGTCGAATCGCACTTCACCCAGCCGCTGTGAGATTCCGCGATCTGACGGATAATGGCTAATCCCAATCCCGTCCCCTTCCCCTTAGCCTTCGTAGTAAAGTACGGCTGGAAAATCCTACTTTGAATCTCGAGTGGTATCCCCGGCCCATCGTCAGCGACATACCCGATCACTCCGCCCAATTCGACCGCTCCTACACCGACCGTAATCGTCCCATATCCCCGCTCCTCCAACGCATCGGCGGAATTCACGATCAGGTTCATAAAAAGTTGCCCGAGCTGCTGACGATCGGCAAACAGGAGGCGTCCTTCCGCGCCGAATTCCCTGATAAGTTTGTAAGGAGACTCCGCGTCAGTTTCCGAAAACCGCTTGATCCGCCCGGCGGTTTCAGTAAGAATCAGTATCGCCTCAGCGGCGACTGATTCCAGTGTAAAGTACTCCCGTTCGAGACGGGGCGGCTGGGAGAGCTGGTTAAGGTTCAGCGCAATTCGACGGATCCGGTCGCACATCGTCACGATTATCCCCAGCGCAGGAGCCAGCGAATCACTCGGGATCGAGTTGTCTCTCGCGAGTTGGAACTCCATCAGTTGCGCCTGCCCGAGCATCGGGGAAAGGGCGTTATTGATCTCGTGGGCAATTCCACCGGCCATATCCGCCGCGAGCGCCCGTTTCTCCTGTTCGAGCAACCGTCTCGTCAAGGCGAAATTTGCGAGCGCGGTCGCTGCAGGAGCGGTAATAGCGTCGAGCAGCATGTGATCGCGCACTCCGAAGGGAGCCTTGGACTCCTTACGGCCTATCAGTAAGACGCCGAACAGAACTTCTCCCTGAACCAGCGGGACAAATTTCTGGTATCCCATTGAGGCGAGTCGTGCGGCGCAGGTCGGGAGAGGAGGAGTCGTCAGATCATATTTGTCTGACTGAAACAGACGCAGGCTCGCATCGGCGAGCATCGACGCCATCCGTGGATCATCCTTGGGAGGCGGCAGTACCCGGAAGTTCTCGGCGCTCCCGATCAACAAAGTCACTTTTTCGAGGCTCAGAATCGAGGGAAGTTCTTCGGTCAATATCCGTTGAATCTCAAGTTCGTCTCCGGCGCGGGTCAACTGTTCGCCGAGCGCCTTCATCATATCACGCAGGTTGAACCAATCCCGGTAGTAGAGGTTGTCAACTAATATGCGGATGGGCGACGCCAGCCCGGCTGATCCGAGCGCCAGCAGCAGCGCCCCGCCTCCAACCAGCGCCGCAAGCGAAATCCCTTTGAATAAATGAAGCGGATAACCGACAACGAAGACGAGTGTCAGAATCAGATAGACGGTTAAAATGACCGCCAAGGTGTAGATGATAGTGCGTGAGAAAGCCCATTCGAGATTCAACATCCGAAACGACGCAACCGCCATCCCCCAGCCGACCGGAACGATGAGCATTATGCCGAATACACCCCAGAGAGGAATTAACTCTTCGCCGCCAAAAACGATCGGAAGCTTGTAGAGCAGGAAAAACGGCAGCAACCCGGCGCCGGTCACGATTAGAAGCCAGCGCATCCGGTCGCGTTCCGCCCGCTCGCTGCTCTGCAAGTATTTGCGTAGAATCAGAAAGAGACCGGCGATAAATGCGATAATGAGCGCGGTTCCAAAGAAGTCCCAGAAGAACCACTCAAACCGGCTAATCCATACGGCGCTCATCGTTTGATAGGCGATAGTATATAACGAGACGAGGAGAGCGATTAATAAGCCGGTCACCCCATATAGCGCAAGTTCTAACCTGCGACGCAGACTGAAACTGGTGAGACGTATCAAAAAGATCACCAGAGTCACTGGAATCATTCCGTAGGTCGCAAGCCAGGCGAAGGAATATAAATGGTGTAGGAGTATGGGTTGGAGTAAATTCTCGTGACTGAAGAGGAGTATTGAGACGCCTGTAACGCTGCAAAGGCGGAAGAATGAGCGGGTGGTTGAGTCGGATCTACCTCCCCAGCGAACGATCAGGCCGACGACGATAAAGGTTAGTCCGAGAAGGAGATTAAGAACCAGGAATAGAGGGTGGTGAGTTGGTTGGGGTGTAAGTGTGACTGCGTGCTCCGCGCCAGATCTCTGTAGCTCAACGGTAACCGGAGCATCAGTGAGTAAGCCTTCGGTCTGCCAATGAGCCTGCTCTACGGTAGTAATATCCTTCGAAGCAATCCGCAAGAGTCGGTCGTTGACTTGAATCCCCGCTGCAGCAGCGGCTCCATCGGGAGATAGCACAGCCACCACAGCAGCTCCATCCACCACTTTCAGAGTCATACCCAGATCGCGCCGATGCAGGATATGGTATGCTCCGATTGCCGCAATCAGTAGGAATCCGAGTGCTATTGCGACTCGGAAGGCGGTCTCATTTCGGCGAGTCATATCAGGAATTGCTGCTATGGCGAATCACTTCAGCTTTCCCTATTTACTATCTGGTTCAGATAGCTTCTCCCGACGCCTAACCGCGCCGCCGCTGCGGTCTGGTTTCCGCCGCACTCTTTTAGAATTCGTTCGATATGCCGGGCTTTGAAGCTATCGACGGCAAGGCGCAGATCGTCGGATTCGGAAGGACTATTTTGGACCGATTCCTCGATGCCTGCCAACCAGAGCGATTTCTGCGCGATCCCTCCACTGCTGAGTAGGACCACACGCTCAACATGATGCATCAATTCCCGAACATTTCCCGGCCAGGAGTGCCGTTGCAGTGCAGTGAGTGTGTCGCCTGTTGGCGGAGCGATTTTTCTGCCATAGCGAAGAAAGGCGTTTTCGAGTCCGCGCTGAATGAATAGTGATATATCTTGGGGGTGTTCTCGCAGAGCAGGAATGTGAAATCTTAGCCCTTGGAGGCGGTAGAAGAGATCTCGTCGGAATAGTCCCCCTGCGAGATCCTTATTCAAGTCGCGGTTGGTCGCGGCGATAATGCGACCTTCAAAACGGATGGGTCGCGTTCCCCCAACCCGTTCAAAGACGCGGTCTTCCAATGCAGTGAGCATTTTCGCCTGAACCGGCAGGGGAAGCTCGCCAATTTCATCGAGAAATAGAGTTCCCTTCCCTGTCAATTCCAGTTTGCCAATTTTGCGACCTACCGCGCCGGTGAACGCTCCTTTCTCGTGCCCAAACAATTCCGATTCAAACAGTGAAGAGACTATCGCTGCACAATTAATGGCGACAAGCGGTTCTGCTGATCGATCTGACCGAGCGACGATATACCTGGCAAGCACCTGTTTGCCGACGCCGGTTTCGCCTTCTATCAAGATTGGCAAATCGCTGGCGGCGACTTTATCCGCTGTCGAAAGAAGTTCTTTTATTTTGGGATCATCGCCGATGAAGTCGGTTGCATTCTCCCGAACCAACTCACGCAAGCGCAAATTCTCACTGCGCAGACGGCCCATTTCCAAGGCTCGCCGCAATGCGGCTTCAAGCTCTCGCATTCCGACTGGCTTGACGAGGAAATCCACTGCGCCCTGCTTCAGCGCCGCGACCGCGTCCGGTATTGTCCCTGATCCGGAAATCAGCACTACCGGGGCAGCGACTCCGGCAGCCTGCAACTGACGCATTAAAGCAACGCCGTCTCCATCGGGCAGTCGCAGGTCGAGGAAAACAATATCCGGTTCGTCAGATTGAGCCAGTCGCAGCCCCTCCTTACATGAAGAGGCTTTGATCGGTGCAACACCGAGCGCTCCGAGCAGTTGGGCGCTGGTCTGCAGATAGTTGAGATCGTCGTCAACGAGCAACGCCTTGACGCTCTCCATTCATCCTCCCTTAAAAGATTATTCAAAATAGCATATTTTCCAGCTTTCGCCAATAGAGCAATGAATTCCAACAGATTGAGCTGCTGTGACGCACAACATATCGAGCAGATCAGCACTCGAATAAATTGCAGGCGTTTTTTCATTCCTTCTTGACTTTGCTTTTGTTTTTAGCTATTATTGATGGGATAGTGTAATGGAAATGGATCTGCTGGCAGCAGGCGTTTCCGGTTAAATCCATCAGATACAACTGTAAAACTTGCCAATCAATGAGAACAATAAAATTGGCAATGCATTTGTCGTGAGGGAGTGTGGGACGCCCCTTTTAGGAAATCTCTTGCTGTTTTTGGAGAGTGACCTTTGAATATATCTTTAAAGATTTATTTAAACCACTACTTTTTAAACACGTAATTTCTTTACTTTCAAAATAATACTCTATCGATATAGTACGACTCAACTCCGCATGTCTTATTTTAAATTGATATCGAAGGCGGGAGTAGGGTTCGGTAAATTCACCTCGGGAGGTTCAGATGCGTCTGGGTAAATTTGCGCAGGCGGTCCTTTTAACATTGGTTTTCTTCTCTCCGTCGCTCGTCCTGAGCCAGGAGTGCGTCATCGATGATCAGGCCGAGTTTCTCTCGATCATCGCCAGCGGCGCGTTCCACTGGGACCAAAACGGAGACGCCAACGGCGTTGATTACTCTTTCAACCCGGGCGGTGGCGCATCTTATACTTTCACGATACCCTCCGGATCGCAACTGACGATTGAAGACGGCACGGTCATTCATATCGCCCCAAACGTCACGATTCGCATCGTAGGCAAAGCTGAAACGATCGACGACCAAGACAACGGCTCAGGCTATTCCCAGACCGTCATTTGCGGTATGAACGAATCAAGCGCCAATCAATCCCCCTGGGGTGCAATTGAGGTGGTGGGCGACGACGCTTGGGGAGACGCTGACGGCAAGTTGAATCTGACTAACTGCCTGATTTCAGGCGGTGGAGCCGGAGCTGGCTGGTCATCTGGTACTGCGGATTGGGCTGGTCTGATCCGAATGGTCGCGCCTGTAGAAGGGAATGGACCTTTCAAGCCGGAGTTGAACCTGACCTCCTGCATACTCCAGCGCAGCCAGAATAACGGTATAGTTGTATCCTCTGCCGACGCAATCTCCGGCGCATACATCAGGATTAACGGTCTCATTATGAATCGCGGAGTCGAGAATAGTATCGACTTTCGCATTCAAGGATGCGGCGTAAAAATCGGCGATATCAATCTGAACAGCATCGCCAATGACAAGCTTGAGAATGATATAGATATAGCAGACGCTCAGATTGGGAATTGCGGCTTGCATGGCGTCTTTGGCTGGCTTAGTGGAGGAACCAATGTTATTCGCAGGAGTCCCGCCAAGACTTCGAATTATCGGCTGAACGGATGGCGGACCCCGAATTACTATATCTCTGGCGATCCACAGCTCGATTATTATCCCCAGAAAGGTTGCGGTGTATTCTTCTCATCGAACGGCGAACTCACCGCAGGAACGGATCTGGATGACATCCTGACGATCTCCAATGTTGAAATCGACCAGAATACTTGGGACGGCGTTCGAATCAATAATAACTGGGCGAAGAGCACGGTTGAACTTGCCAACATTCACGGCAATAATGCGACCGGCGTTTGGGTTGGCTATGGCGCGACTTCGAGAATTGTCGCAGTTGAGAAAAACACCATTTATTCGAACGGTTTCGACGGCGTATTCTCCACCAAAGGGACTGGCGGTTACGCAGCAATCTTGATTTGCGGCAACAACATATACTCGAACAAGCAGTCCGGTGGAGCCGACGCTGAAGTGAGTGAAGTTCGAATCAAAGGTCATTTTGGAACACACTCGATTTCGAATGGACTTGGCGAGAATACTACATCGCCCGAAATCTGCAATAATAAGATCCACAACGGCGTCAACGGGATCGGGATACTGCGCAGCGGAATAAGCCCAAACTGGATCTACCCGATGAAGGTTCAGGTAGAGAACAATTTCGTCTATACTTGTTCCCAGAACGGCGTTTTGACTGACTACGAACCGACTCAGGGGCAGCCCATCATTTCGCCGGAGATTCGTAACAATACATTTTACGGTATTGGCGCCAATGGCGTGAAGATCTCGGCTAATACGCCGGTCCGCACGCTCGGGACATGGATCCAGAACAACATTTTCTCGAACTGTGTAGCCGGCATACGCGACGACAGCCCGGACAATAATGCCAGCCTGCCGTCTTTTACCTATAATGGATTTAACGGAAATACATCCAACACGGTCGGCTGTCTGGCAGACGCCGGCACCTCACAAACAGGCGCTCCACAGTTTGTTTCGACCGCGACCGGGTCGGAAGACTTCCATTTACTTTGGAATTCGCCGCTGATCAACCGCGGTGATCCAACTTACACCTATAACGACGCCCTGATCGATTACACGCTCCGTTACTTCCCCGAGAGCAATGGCGAACCGGAAGATATCCAACTTGACGGAAGCCGGAACGATATTGGCGCATACGGCGGAGCGCGCGCCGCTTCTTTCGGCTATAATCCCTATAACGTGATTTCATCGGCGGCTGATGACTTGAGCGGTACTCTACGCCGAGACTACTACCGCTCGTTTGCAACCTATGAGGTGCCGAGCGGCCAGAGCCTGACGATTGAGGAAGGTTCATTTATCGGACAAGAGGCGGATATCCAATTCCGCGTCAATGGCGAACTCGACGTGACCGGCAGTTTGAATAACCCGGTATTCTTAACCGGCTACAATCAAGCTCGCTGGGTTGGAGTCTATTTCACTTCCAGCTCGTCAGCCTACTCCGATCTCACATGGCTCGACGTCAGCTACGCGAACTCATACGGAATCTGCTTTACCAGCGTGCCGGATCACAGCAGCCAGATTATCACCCTTGACAACTGCGTTGTCACTCACTGCCGCGACTACGGAATCAGCGTTTACAACTCCAGACTCGAAATGACCGGCAACAGCGACGCTCCCGATCCATCCGAGATTGACTTGGAATCATGGGTCCTTCCTACCGGTAACGCAATGCGCGGCAACACGATCCGTAACGTGCGCGGTTCTGCGTTAAGCTCGGCAGGCGTCAAATTGCAGTATTGCGGTCTGGGCGATGTTACCCTTACCGGAACGAAAATCTATCTCAACGGCAACTCAAATGCGGCGGGCGACCAGTTAGAAACCGGTCTCTACATTTTCGATTCCGATCCTCAGCTTTGGGACGCCTCGATTTTCCATAATGGCAACACCGGAACCGTCATGATGCTCAGCGCGCCGACGTTCAACGACCATAACTCGAACGGCGCTTACGTCAACAACATCAGCGGAAACGGATTTGACATCGATTCAACCAACGGCGACGGCGCTGAAGTATCAGTGTGGTTCAACTCCGCACTCTATGGCGACTACAACGACATCATGGCTGATGACAAGAAGACCGAGCCGGAGCAGAAGCGGAAGGGCTACCTGATCTGGTGCGGCAACACCGGCAATATTGTCTATGTGGTACACAATTACCTCGGGACGGACGTCGTGCCGCTCGATAACCCGGGCGATTATTTCAACTCCCTCACACAGGTGATCTGGCAGAACAACGTCGCAACCCAGCAGAACGACAACTGGGTCAGTGACGTCAGACCGATAAAGCAGGCAATCACGCTGTTCAATGCGGCGCGCTACAACCTTGCCGCTGCCGCTTTCAGAGAAATTATCGATGACGATCCTGAAGATCTCGACGCTCCAGCGGCGGTAAGGTACTATGTGGACTCCTACAGCCAAATGGGCGAGGGTTTTGAGGAAGCTCGCGAGTACTTGCATGAACTCGCAGAGTCCTACCCCGACCTGCCGGTTGGCCTTCACGCTGAGTTACTCTGCCCGAAGACATTGATCGCGGAAGACCGGTTCGAAGACGCCTTGGACGACTATCTTGACCTCGCCGAAAACGGCGATAACGACGTCGAGCGTGACCTTAGTCTGGTGAACGCGCTGGAATTGGAGCGAATGATTGACGGCGATCAGATCCAGAGCTATAACGGCTCGCTCGATGACCGGATCAACCGTCAGGTGAACGATCTCCTGCACTCGATGATGAAGACTGCTGAAGCCGCCGAACCGTTGCCGCCAGCCGAATTCAAGCTGATCAGTGCGTTCCCGAATCCGTTCAATAGCACTGTCAAGATTGAGTATTCGTTGCCCGTCGGTGGAATGGCAAGGCTTGCAGTTTACGATCTTGCAGGACGTGAGGTTGCGCAGCTCCAATCCGGTTCCTTCCAGCAGGGAAGTCATAGCGCCGTCTGGAACGCAGACGGTTTCGCCGCAGGGCTTTATGTCTGTCGCCTGGAAGCGAACGGGCAGACACAGTCAACCAAGCTGCTGCTTGTGAAGTAGGCTTTAGGCTTTGGACTTTTGGCATTAGGTCGCAGCATTGTAAAGGCGGGGAGAAATTCTCCCCGCCTTTGTTGTCTGTAGGATAGGCGTTTCTGCTCGAGGGTATTAACAGGTAGCGATTTAGACACTTGGAGGACGGGCATTCCTGATCGCCCTGAGATTAAGCATGATTTGACATTAGGGCGATCAGGAATGCCCGTCCTCCAAGTGTCTCTACAAGTTAATACTCTCTTCTGCTCGTCCTTAGATGTTGGTGAGATGGATGGACAGGCAGGGACGCCTATCCTACTGAAATCTCCACTAAATTCATGTTAACATGAACCGCGACACTGCTCTCGCACTGCTTCGTACCGCTCTGAACGCTCCCACCGCCGACTTCCACGAAGGGCAATGGGAAGCGATTTCGGCGCTCGATCAAGTTCCGGCGCGGTTGCTGCTCGTTCAGCGAACTGGCTGGGGAAAGAGTATTGTCTATTTTCTTGCGACGAAATTGAGGCGTGATCGCGGCTTTGGACCGACGTTGGTGATCTCGCCCTTACTATCGCTCATTCGCAACCAGCTCGCTGCCTCATCGACATTGGGTTTGAAGGCAGAGTCGGTCAATTCGGAAAACCGGGGGGAGTGGGACAGGGTAAGAGAAGCGTTGAACCGCGACGAGATCGATCTTCTTGTGATTGCTCCCGAACGGCTCGCCAGTGAACAGTTTCGCGACCAGTTTCTGAAAGGAGTAATCGACCGGATCGGTCTGTTAGTCGTCGATGAAGCGCACTGTATTTCAGACTGGGGGCACGATTTCCGCCCTGATTATCGCCGTATTGGCAACATTGTCCGGAGACTTCCTGCTTCTATCGCTCTGCTCGCCACGACGGCAACCGCTAATGATCGCGTAGTCGCTGATATTGTGGAACAATTCGGCGCTGAAACGAGAGTAATGCGAGGCCATCTTAGACGTGAGACTCTCTGGTTGCAGACATTTGCAATGCCTGATCCAGCCGCCCGACTCGCCTGGCTGGCTGATAATGTTCCCCGACTTCCCGGCAGCGGTATCATTTATACGCTGACTATTCACGACGCCGAATTAGTTTCACGCTGGCTCCAAAATCAAGGGATCGACGCTCCGGCTTACCATAGTGAGGTTAGCGTCGAACATCCCACTGCTCGTGTCGAGCTTGAACAACGGCTTTTAAGCGGGGATCTGAAGGCGCTTGTTGCAACCTCCGCGCTCGGTATGGGATTCGACAAACCCGATATCGGCTTCATCATCCATTACCAGAAGCCCGGTTCAGTTGTTCACTACTACCAACAGATCGGGCGCGCCGGTCGAGCCGTCGAACGGGCACTCTGTGTGCTATTTTCCGGTGTAGAAGATAATGATATTCTTGACTACTTTATTGAAAGTTCGATTCCTAAGCCTGAAGTAATCAAATCGATAATCGGCACACTGGACGCTTCTTCGGCTGGTTTAACAAACAGCGAACTGTTAGCGGAAATCAACTGCACTTTCGGTGAGATGGAGAAAGCTCTGAAGATAATCTCTGTCGCCGATCCGCCCGCAGTCGTCCTGATCGATTCGCGCTGGATGCGGACGCTCGCTCCCTATCAACCGGATTATGAGACTGCCGAGCGTCTTAAGAAACTGCGGTTGAAAGAACGTCGGCAAATGGAGGATTACTTCAATAGCAGTGATTGCCTGATGAGATTCCTCACGAAGGCGCTGGATGACAACGAAATCGAATCCTGTGGTAAGTGTTCTGTCTGTCGTGGGGGAAAAATCGTCACAGACAAATACAAAACCGAGGCCTTCAAAGCGGCGCAGATCTTTCTTAAACAGCTTGAAATCCCTCTTTTCCCTCGCAAACGCCTTACGATCAATGCAGCCGCCTCACTCGGACTCACCAACACAAGCCTCCCTGCGAATCTTCGTCTCTCGACGGGTCGGATCCTATGCCGCTGGGGAGATCCGACCTTTGGCGAACTGATTCGAGTCGGCAAATATGTAACCGGGCGCTTCGATGATAAACTTGTCGAAGAGACCGTCGAGATGATTCGTAACCGATGGAGCCCCGATCCTGCTCCCGAATGGGGCTGCGCCATTCCCTCGCTCAGAACGCCGGGATTAGTTCCAGACTTTGCCGAACGGTTGTGCAACGCCCTCGGAATACCCTATATTCGTTGCATCCGAAAGATTAAGGAGACTCGCCAGCAGAAGTTGATGCAGAACTCGGCGCATCAGGCCGCAAATCTACTCGGAGCATTCGAAGTGGACGACATTTCTCGTCTGCAAGCTAAGCCTGTTCTATTAATCGACGATCTGGTCGATTCGGGCTGGACATTCACCATCGTCGGAATGCTGCTGCTGTCAAAAGGTTCCGGATCGGTCTATCCTTTTGCGCTTGCACGAACGACGAAGAATAAGTGAAGACAGGGAGTGAGTCACTCCAATATCGCCGTCAGTCTAAGAATCTCAAATCGCCTCTATCACACTACTAACCAGCCGCGGTTGGTAAGCTAAGCTCCCCTACTGCCAACCCGCCGTGGTTGGTAGAAACGGACAATGATTCTACTTAATTTCAACCAACCACGGCGGGTTGGTTGTAGAATAACTGCGAATGGTAGTTGTATTCACTACCTAAATAATAATCCACCTTTAATCCACGGTACTCCACTGCATCCGACTCCCGACGCCATCGCCACACTCCTCCTCTGCGGTTACTGCAAAGACGACGAGAACGTCTTTCCGCTAACGCCACGCGAATATTCGCTGTTAGTCGAAACACTGGCCGAGCGTGAGTTAAACCTTGCGGAACTCTCTAATCCAAGTGTTTTTGCGCGCTATAAAGCGAGCCCTCTCGCAGATCTCCAGCCAGCGCGCATCGAGGCGCTACTCGCACGAGAAGATGCGTTCGAACCGATGTTACATCGTTGGTCAGATACAGGCGTCTCACTCATTTGCCGTAGCGATCCGAGCTATCCTGCCAAACTGAAGTCCAAACTCGAATACTCAGCGCCTCCGTTGCTCTACTTTGCGGGCGACTTGAAGATGCTCGCTGAGCCTGTCATAGCGATAGTAGGTTCACGCAATGCTGACCGTGAGGAGCTTGAATTCACCGCTGCGTTTGGAGCCGCGGCCTCCCGATCCGGCATCACGGTGGTTTCCGGAGGCGCGCGCGGCGTCGATTCAGCGGCGATGAAGGGCGCGCTCGAAGAGGGAGGCTGTGTGGTTGGCGTTTTGGCCGGCGATCTTCTAAAATCGATTATGTCGCCGGATAATGAGGCGGCGATCAATTCGGAGCGCTTGACGTTGATCGGGCTCCGCGCGCCGGAAACGCCCTTTACTATCCCCGCCGCAATGGAGCGAAACAAGGCGATCTACGCGCTGGCGGACGCCGCTGTTATTATCTGCGCCGATGAAGGTAAGGGGGGAACCTGGGCAGGCGCGGAAGAAAACGGTCGCCGTCGCTGGACAACCGCCTTTGCAAAGGGCGGTTCCACTGGAAGCGGGACGGCAAAGCTGATTTCCAAAGGCTGGGCATTGGATCTGCCGGAAGGAGCAATCGACGATCCGACGCGGCTCATCGGTTCAATCGACGAACCAAAGCCTGACGGTCAGACACTCGGACTCGGATTTTAGAACGTGGAAAGGAGGATAATCTGCTTTCCGTGTAGCCCGCACAGCTATTAGGGTGTCTATTTGGCGAGATCGTAATAGCTGTGCGGGTTACCCTACCAAATGACAATCGGATTGGATAAGACTTCTACCCCTCGAAGGAAAATCGCCAATTCACTCAGAAAAACTGAATAATTCCTGCGTCATATGAACCTACTTTGAAAAGCTTTTAGTATATTTGACGAATGTTATTTAAAAACGCTTCCCGACTCCTGCTTACCCTTGACGCTGCCCGTTAAAATAAACCTCATCACAAACCGTGAGAGTCCTATGACAACCCCCCCGCGCGCCTTCACTGCAGGCGCCCTGTTGCTCGGATTGTTGGTCGCCGTCACGCCGGCGCTCGTTTTTGCCGGAGGTTACAACCTCGCTGGAGTCGGCGCGAAAGCGCTTGCGATGTCCGGAGCCTTCCGGGCTGTCGCTGACGACTACAGCGCAACCTTCTGGAATCCCGCCGGACTGATCGGCCAGCCTCGCATCGCTACACTGGATGGCAAAGTCCTCTTCCCGATGGTCTGGCTGACTCCCAATGTTACTTCATCTTATGCCGGTTACGAAGGATACCGCAACGGCGTCGAACAGACTACCAATGCGAAATCTTACCCGGCTCCGACCTTCGGGCTCACCTGGCCAGTTAATGAAAAGTTCACTGCTGCCTTGGGAGTCTATGCGCCTTCAGCTCTGGGAGCCGAATGGAGCAACCTCTTCACCGGCCCGCCCTACGGTTATAACAACACCGTCCCCTTTCCCGAAAAAGCCTGGACGAGCGATCTGAAAGTCATTGACTTTCACCCGACCATCGCCTATCGGGTTAGCGACAAGTTGAAACTCGGAGTTGGGCTCGCCGCCGAATATGGCGACGTCACCATCCGCAGCCCGAAAATGTCGCCCTCCGGCGCTCCTGTTCCCTTCCAAGCCTTCTACGTGGACGCCACTCTGAAGGGAACCGGCTGGGGATACGGTTTCAATGTCGGCGCGATGTATGACGTTTGCAAAGACTGGACGCTCGGCCTATCCTATCGCGGTCCAGTCGAGATTGCTGTTGAAGGCAATGTCGAGCAGACGCTCATCCTTCCGACGAGCGCGGGCGTCGTCGCCGCCGATCCGACTAAAGCTCCATTCTTCAGCGGCGGCAGTCTTTCCGCCTCGCCCGATGCGACCGCCGACTTCCCGCTTCCTGCCGACGTCGGTCTGGGTATCGCGTGGCGCGACTGTTGTAGTGGATTGCTGCTCGCCGCCGACGTCGTATGGACAAACTGGGGCGCGATCAAGGACGTCACCATCGACATGACCGGCAACGGCCCGACCGGCGCTCCGGCGACCGATTCGGAACTCATCTTACGCTACAAAGACACCTATCGCATCAGCCTCGGCGCTGATTATGCCATGCCTTCCAAGATTAAGGATCTGCACATCCGCGGCGGCTACTACTTCGACCCGACGCCGATCCCGGACGGCAGCCTTCGCCCGAGTATTACCGACGTAGCCGACAAGCACAACATCAGCCTCGGATTCAGTTGCGCGCCAGCTCAGAATGTGATCCTCGAAGGCTACTACGAACGGATCATGACCGGAACGCGAACGGTAGTTTCTGAAGACATGGACGGCGACCACATCGCGGACAACCTCGGCGGCGACTGGAAGCTGCAGGTTGACACGTTCGGCCTCTCCATCGGCTATAAGTTCTAAGGAGTCGTCAATGATAAAAAACCTCAAATTCCTCCCTGTCCTGCTTGGCGCGCTGCTCCTGATCGTCGGTTGCGCTTCCGAAACAGCCGCTCCGACCGCTCCGGTTATCGCCAAAGGGACGCTCACGCCGCATGCCGACGCCTTTATGGCGACTATCGGCGACACCTCCTCGACCAAGTACTACGTCTATACCCCCCCGGGCTACACTGCGCCGAGGCCAGGCGTTTCAGGATACCCGGTAATCTATTTTCTGAACGGCTTCGGCGGCAACGAGAACTACTTCGTCGCTCTCTTCAGCGCGACCGACGCGGCGGATCTGCTCCTTGCGGAAGGGAAGATTGAGCCGATGGTGCTGGTGTTCCTTTCGGGGCACACCGTACTTGGCGGCTCGTTCTACACCAATAGCGGGCATCCGACGGTCGGAAACAGCGAAGATCATATCGGAACCGTGATGGCGGCCGTCGAAGGCGCTTATCACGTCGATGTTGCCAAGCGCGGCGTCGCCGGTCATTCGATGGGCGGCTATGGTTCGTTCAGCTATGCGATGAACCATCCCGGTACGTTCAAGACCATTGCTGCGATGTCAGCGCCGTTATCCTTCTGGGGCACACGGACAAGCCCGCCTCACGATGTGATGACCTACAAAGGCATCGAAGAAGTCCTTCCGACCGTATTACGCGAGACCGGCTACGACTCAATTCTTGCGCAGACTGGCGGAGCGGGCAGCGCTGCGGCTTACCATCAGATGTTCTATCCCAGCCCCGCACGCCGGGTAACATCGATGATGTTCAGTATGGCGGCGGCTTTAAGTCCGACGACCGCTCCCGGTGCGACCACCATCGACTCGGTAGTGGTAGGCTTCGATGGCTCCGGCAATCCGATCAAGTCTGCCATGTATGTTGATCTTCCGCTCGGTGTGGACGGGCAGATCGACATGCCGACTTGGAACCGCTGGATGGCCAAGGACGTCATTGCGCGGTTTGCTGGCGGTCAAGCGGCTGCTTTGGCGGGCGTGAAGATCTATCTCGACTGCGGCAACGCAGACGACCTCGGACTCTACGGCGCGCATGGCGTTCTGGCTAAAGTTCTGGTCGAGGCCGGTATGCCGCCTTCCGTTCACACCGTCTATCCGGGTATTTCGGACGGCGCTGGCGGAACTACGCTTGCCGACCACACCAAGCAGATCTTCGAGCGTGTGAAGTCCGTTCTGATCTGGGAGAGCGCGCAGTTCTGAGCCGCATAGGAGGATGGGCGTCCCTGCCCGTCCATCGGTTTGACCTCATGGAGGGCGGACATTCTTGTCCGCCCTCTCACTTTACGGCTGGTTACAGGGGTTGACTAACGAGTGAATACTTAGTATTCTATAAGATTAAGGTTAAGACTGAGGTTAAGGCTGCACACCATTCATAATCCGGGCGATCTGGCGGGACTGTTGGGCCGCATTGAGAGCCTCCGCCCAGACTCGCAGCGCCAATGGGGAAAGATGGACGTGGCGCAGATGTTAGCGCACGTCAATGTCTCGATCGAGGCACCGCTTGGGATTGTCGAACTGCCGGACGAGAGCAACTGGCTCTATCGCACTGTCGTCAAAGCGATAGTGCTGAACAATAAGCCGTTCCGGCATGGCTACCCGACCTCATCCGGCTACAAGATGGCCGATCCGAAGCTCTTCGAGGCCGAGAAAGCGAAGTTGATCGGTCTGCTGAAGTCCGCCGCCGCGAACGGCCCCGACGGTAATTGGCGCGCTCACGTAGCCTTCGGGCCTCTGACCGGCGAGGAGTGGGGCGTGTTGCTCTGGAAGCACGCGGATCATCATTTAAGGCAGTTTGGGGGGTAGGGAGTGAGAATGAATGATACGAAAAATTAATAACAAATAACTTAGGACTGAAAGTGTCGAGTGATTTAGAGCATTTTGTACAGCGACGCTTTGGAAACAACGCTCGTCTCCGAACCGATTCTCAAACGCGAATGAGAAACATGCGAAGAGGACGCAGCGTGGGCTCGGTTATGATTAGCGAACAGTAAATGACTTCTTCCATCACCCCCATCCTCGACCGGATCGTGGAGAAGCTGAAGGATGAGTACCGCCCCGAGCGGATCATCCTCTTCGGCTCTTAAGCTTACGGGACGCCAAACGAGGATAGTGACATAGGTCATTTGAGTACTGTCATTCTGAACCCGTCGCCGCTACGCTCTTATGTTTGTTAATGTCTTAATCGGCGATGGGTGAAGAATCTAAAGGCAAGCTGGAGGAAGAGATTGATTCACCTCCCGCCAAATAAAGAAGAATAAATCAAATAGTAGTCAGGCGGGAGGTTCACAATGACATTGCCTTGAGAGCGTCATTACCGAAACATTCGCCCGCCGGATATCAAGGTTATACCAACTGCATCTTTGAATAAAAAGCAATGTCCCAAAAAGAACCACATTCCATCCTCGCCACCGACTGCGGATCGACCACCACCAAGGCGATCCTGATCGAGCGGCAGCCTTCGGGCGAATACCGGCTCGTCGTGCGCGGCGAAGCGCCCACCACCGTCGAAGCCCCCTTCGAAGACGTCACTAAAGGCGTGCTGAACGCCGTCCGTGAAGTCGAAGAACTGGCCGGACGCACCTTCATCGGCCCGGACGAGACGATCATCAGGCCGGAGCAACCCCCCCTCTCCCCCCCTTCAATAGAAGGTGGGGAAAATAAGACAGTCGGCTGCGACATATACATCTCGACCTCATCCGCAGGCGGCGGGCTTCAGATGATGGTCTCCGGCGTCGTTAAGTCGATGACTGCCGAATCCGCCGAACGCGCCGCGCTCGGAGCTGGAGCCATCGTGATGGACGTGCTCGCCAGTAACGACGGACGGCTGCCTCACCAGAAAATTGAGCGCATCCGCCGACTCCGCCCCGATATGATCCTCCTCTCCGGCGGCATCGATGGCGGCACTACCAAGCACGTCGTCGAACTCGCCGAACTGATCCGCGCTGCTCGTCCGAAGCCGCGTCTCGGCATCGGTTACGCCCTGCCGGTTATCTACGCCGGCAACAAAGAGGCGACCAAAGAGGTGCAAGCCACGCTGGGCGATATCGTCGATCTGAAGATGACCGACAACCTTCGCCCGGTGCTTGAACGTGAAAATCTCGGTCCGGCGCGTGACAAGATCCACGACCTGTTCATGGAGCATGTCATGGCGCAGGCTCCCGGATACAAGAAACTGATGTCATGGACCGACGCGCCGATCATGCCGACTCCCGGCGCGGTGGGTTACATTATGGAGACCATCGCCAAGAAAGACGGCATCGACCTCGTCGGCGTCGATATCGGCGGCGCGACGACCGACGTTTTCAGCGTCTTCGGCGGCGTCTTCAACCGGACGGTCTCGGCGAATCTGGGAATGAGCTACTCGGTGTCGAACGTGCTCGCCGAAGCCGGTTTCGATAACATTATGCGCTGGGTGCCGATCGAGATTTCAGAGGCAGTCCTCCGCAACCGCATCGCCAACAAGATGATCCGCCCGACCACTATCCCACAGACGATGGACGAGCTAAAGATCGAACAGGCTATCGCTCGTGAAGCGCTGCGGCTCGCCTTCATCCAGCACAAGTCGTTCGCGGTCGGATTAAAGGGAATTCAGCAGGAGCGGTCGATCTCGGACGCCTTCGAGCAGACCTCCTCGGGGCAATCGTTGGTCAGTATGATGTCGCTCAACCTGTTAGTAGGATCGGGCGGCGTTTTGTCGCACGCTCCGAACCGCGCGCAGGCGGCTCACATGATGATAGATGCTTTCCAGCCTGAAGGCGTCACCCGTCTGGCAGTCGATTCGATCTTCATGATGCCGCAACTCGGGGTACTGGCGACGGTCAACCTCCAAGCGGCGACGGAGGTGTTCGAGAAGGACTGCCTGATTCACCTCGGCAGTTGCGTCGCTCCGGTCGGGCAGACGAAGAACGCCAAGGGGACGGTCGTCAAGATCACCGGCAAGAGCGATAAAGGACGCGACGTCAACCTCGAAGTCGGGCCGGGCGAACTGTTGCTCTCTCCATTGGAAGTTGGCGAATCAATACGCGCACGTATCGAACCGGCCAAGGGATGGGATATGGGCGAAGGACCGGGCAAGCCGGTTGAGCGGATGGTCACAGGCGGTGTGGTCGGAATGATCGTCGATACTCGCGGCAGGCCGTTCGATCTGAAGCGGGATATGCCAGGGAGGGTAGCGATGTTGCAGAAGTGGCAACTTGGGTAGGATGGAATGTACGATATGCGACTTTATCGAGCGTCATTGCGAACCTATTACCATTCGATTCCGGTCTCAAGCATGTTACCGTGTGCGGTAATGGGTGTGGCAATCTCGTCAATGTTATAGTAGGAGATTGCCTCGCTTTTCGCCTGATAAGCAATTGCGTCAGTCATTATTCTATCTGGGCGAAAGGCTTGCAATGACCCAACGCTCCACTGGTAGGGGCGAATTTATTCGCCCACGTTCCGAAATCATTTGGAAGGTTTGGAAAAGGTGACGCCCATCACCACATTAAGAGCTGTATTACGGCATTGTTGAGCAATACGACCAACGGAAAGTTTATGAAACTCCCCCACATTACCAACACAAGCGATATGACCAAACCCTTAAAGCGAGTCAACGCCTTTTGGCTGACCGCCGCAGTGGTGGTCGCCATCAGTCTGCTGATGCTTTGGCGCAAGCGCCATCGTTAGAGTCTCGCCGTCTTGAGACCGAGCAATCCTTTGCGAGCCGTCCGATTAGTTGGGCGGCTCTGCTCGTTTTGTTTGATTATTATACGCTTGCTGATAGAGCAGGCATCCCAGCCAGTTCTATTACTCTTTTGCAGGCGTTTTAATCAGATGTCACTACTGACAAAATTATTATTCCAGCAATAACAATTTGTTGGAGTTGTATTCGTTGACTATTGTGTTATCTGGTTAACACAATTTTAGATACGCTGTTGACTCCGCCTGCTTTTAACCTCAACAAATAGATTCCCGCCCCTAAGTTCTCCCCGTTGAAAACGCAAGAATGCTCACCCGCTCCAATTCGACTGTTAACCAACTCCTGCACAAGCCTGCCATCGAGTGAGTACAAACCGAGACGGGTAGTTTCCCGGTTCATCGAGCCGGTGCTGAATCGTATGGTCGTCATCGAGTTGAACGGATTCGGACTTACCGAGAGCAGTCCCCACTTTTCGGCTTTCGGACTTTCCGATTTTCCGACTTGATCCGGCTCCATAACCGTTACCTCCCAAGTAACCGTATCTCCTTCCGCCCCGTCCATCACTATCGCCGACACTTGGTAGGAAGGGTTTCCAAAACCGTCTAACGCAAACCTGAGTGTTACCGTCGAATCGCTCCCCACTGAATCCCCGTCTAATTCCCACCGGTAGGTGAGGCTGTCAGACTCCGGATTGAACGGAATCACGCCAAATTCGCCCGATGAATCGGGCGGAACAGATAATCGAAGACTCCGAGGCCAGAAATCGAGGATTGCCGATCTGACCGCTATTGTCCAGATCACATTGTCGCTCGACTCCCCCCGGTACGCCAACCCTTCCATCTGGTAATTCCCGCTTCTGAGGAAATCCACCGTAACGCCAGCGTCCCCGCCGGCATCTTCCCTCTCAAAGTTATTCAGATTGGTCAGCGTCCACTGGTATTCAACCGCATCGCCCTCTATTGCGCGGACGGTGTCGAGAGAAAATGACTGCGTGGCGCCGCGCCGGAGATCAATAGATTGATTATCCGGCGAGTAAGAGACAATAAACAAGTCCCGAACCGTAACAAACCAATTGATGTTTGAGGTGGAATTTTCGGCAATCACCCGTCCTTGGATAGTGTCGATTCCGAGATTCTCGAAGCTGATCGTCGTTGTTGTGTCGTGTGAAAGTAGCGAATCGCCCTCCCACCATTCATATTGCATCTCACGTCCAAATTGGTCACGTGAACGGATTATGAACGTGAGACTGTCGCCCTGTAATACCGTTTGAACAGTATCATGAGGCGACCAGTTGAAGATTACCGGTTCCCAGAAAATCCGTTCGAGACGCATGAGAAATCCATATAATCGTCCGTTCCTATCATTTCCTTCGATGGCGTATCCTGAAGCGATCTCGGCGCCATCTGGACACTGTATTATTGAGCTTATTCTGATGGGATAGTAAGCATTATCTATCGGATCGTCGTATTCTGCAGACCAAAGCGGCTCGCCGTCTTGATTAACGCAGAGAGTGTAACCAGCGCGGTCTCCGAGTGAAGCGCCCATCAGGAATCCCACTCCGCGAATGACCGTCACTCCGCCGTACCCGGTTACTTCGCCATTATTGACATAAGTGTTGCTCCAAATTTGCCCGCCGCGCTCATTCGTTTTGGTGAGCAGAAATCGTTCGCCGTGGAAGTCGGCAGCCTGCCTGAGCCCGAACAGTGCAAATCCGCCGTCTTCGCTCGAGACGAGACCGTTTCCCCAAGTCAGAACTGAACTCTGAACCGTGAGATCGCTGAACCATTGAATTGCGCCATCCATATCTACTCGAAGCAGATATGGCCCATCCACGTTCCCGCCTATTCCGGAAATTACCAACCCATCTTCTCGCTCACGAAGTGCGCAAAACATCGCGCCTGACCCTAACTCTCCATAGGTTCTGTTGAGGATCGTCTCTCCACCGGCTGAAAGAATCACCAAGCGGGGGATATTTGTCAGGGCGAATTCGCCTCGAAAGACGAAGTACCCGATGAATGCGAGATTGCCGTCTTTCAGTTCGATAACAGAATTGCAACTACCGCGGTCGAAGGTGTGCAACCACTCCTGTTCGCCGTTCCCACTTACTCGAAGCGCTGTAAAGCCTTGCTCGGAAGATCCACCAACAACAATATCGCCATCGTCGGTTTCGATCAGGCTTTTACCGTCTCGGGTTCCTTCGTAGAGGTTAGACCAAATCGCTTGTCCCCGAGCATCGACGCGAATAATCCAGAGTTGTCCTCCCGTGAATCCACAGGCCGCAAAATCACCATTCTGGAGCGCAAAGACATCGCGGAGCATTCCACTCGCCCCGGCGTCATAGACGTGAGCCCACTCAAGCTGGGGTTGAGCATTGGCGAGCGTGAATAGTAAGCAAAGGAGTAATACAATGAGAGAGGCTCGTATCGATTTGCACGCTCGAGTCGTCCGCTCCCAAGTGAATGTGTCTCTGTTGTCGATAACGCTATAACTCAGCATGAGTTACCTCAATATGACGACTTTTCGCGCGTCGTGACGCCCCGCTGTTTCGATACGAATCAGATAACCCCCCGCAGGAAGGTCTCTTCCATTAAGCGTAACCGCGTAGGGGCCTCCTCGCGAAGGCGGGGATTGCTGAGCCCTCTCGTCCACCAGCCTTGCAACTTCCCTTCCCGTCAAGTCGTGGAGGGTTAATCGAACAGCAGATTTCGCAGATTGAGCAGATTCCGAACCGAACGGAACCGTGAAGCGAATTGTGGTCGAGTTGTTGAACGGATTCGGACTTGCCGACACAATTCCAAATGTGGTCGGATTTTCACCCCCTTCTATTGAAGGGGGGGTAGGGGGGATTGCGTTCGGATCTTGCACCGTCACTTGCCACCTCACCGTATCCCCTTCCGCCCCGTCCATTACAATTGCGCTGACTAAGTAGGGTGGATTTCCAATCCGCCTGTCGTTCCACGCGAAACTGAGCGAAACCGTCGAATCACATCCTACCGAATCCCCGTCCACTTCCCACCGGTAACTTAGACTGTCCGACTCAGGATTGAATGGAAGGACTCCGAACGTGCCCGATGAATCGGGCGGAACAGATAGGTTCAGCTCTCTCGGCCAGAAGTCAAGGATCGCGCTCCTGATCGCTATCGTCCAGATCACATTGTCACTCGATTCTCCCCGGTACGCCAATCCTTCCATCCGGTAATTCCCGCTTCTGAGGAACTCGACGGTAGCACTGGCCTCCGTGCCGGTCTCTTCTCTCTCGAAGGTGTTCAGATCGGTCAACGTCCACTGATACTCAACTTGATCGCCTTCCACAGCGCGGACTGTGTCGAGGGAGAAGGATTGGGAGGTTCCTCGGCGGAGGGATATGAGGAGGGTGTCGGGGGAGTGGGAAGCGATGAAAAGGTCGCGGACGGAAATGCGCCAGACAATCGGGATAATTACCTCAGCTTGAATCACCCGACATTCAACAATTTCGTTATCCGATTCAGCATTAAATTCTATCGAGCATTCAGACTCGGTCGTGAGAACCGAATCATGATAATTCCACTCATATCTTATATCATCCTCGGCAATACCCACGATCTGAACGCTAAAATTTACTATGGATCCAGTAAGAGTGTTAAAGAGGGTATCGGAAGGCTCAGGTATTATATTCATAGCATGCAATATCGGACTTCCAAGTTTCATGAGTAGAGCATCATACGTACCGTCATCGCTTTTATAAACGTTCCCAACGGTTATCATTTCATCATTGCGACCGCTAATAATCGAATACAGCCGATGATCTCCAGCTTGAAATCTATTCTCACCGCGCAGGTTTTGAGGCGTTATTCTCTCATCGCTTATCATTTCACCATCGGCGCTAATTCTCATAATTTCCAGATCGTTGTCTGCAGCATGTCGTAAGTTGAAACCGGCGAGATTGAAACTGCCATCGGTGAATTTCGCGATCCCGAAAGCTTCCTGAATGTGCTCGCTTTCGTAGCTTTGAGACCATAGCAAATCCCCGTTTTGATTGATCTTCAACGCGCAGAAATCTTGACCTTCGCCGACTGCCCAACCCCCCAATACCCATCCTCCCTGCGTAGAAACCATCGAGAAAGCATGGCAGGCGCCCGCTGATCGATAAACACTCGACCATCGAAGGTCACCGCGCTCTTGTTCGATGTTTACCGCCCAAAAACCGTATTCAACCTGCTCCGACTCCTGCCCGACTCCCCCTAAGATGACGCCATTTTCGATCTCCCGCATACACTCAAGAAATCCAGATGTGCCCGGCGAGTATGTCCTCTGCCAAATCGGATTCCCCTCTTCATCGATGAGGATAACGAGTCCAGTCCGCCCGGTCTTCCCTGCCAGGAGGAGATTTCCGTCTTTCAATTCGATAACCGCATGGCAGCGCCCTTCGGCGTAATCGCGTCCCCAGATCCATTCGCCGTCGCCGCTCAATCGAAATGCCGCAAATCTATTGTTCGCCATCCCTCCTATCAGTACGTCATGATTATCGGTCTCAATAATTGAATACCCGTACGTTCCGTTTCCCGCCTCTTCTGGAATCGCTTCGAGAGTCAAGTTGCATTCTCGATCGAACTTGCAATAATAGAGTCGAGGTGTTGCATCCTCTAAGGTTCGGGTACCTCCGCAACAGAGATAGCCACCATCCGCGGCAGCATAAACATCGTTAAAGCACTCATTCTCTCCGTGTCCAATTGCTTGTAAGCTCAGAATGACTGGCTCCGCGTAAGAAATGGTGGACCAGAGAAGTAATATGGTGGAGAATCGGGTATGTAGTCTCATTGACAGGCCTTATTTGGTGGTTAACCGGTAAGCGGAATTGACCTCTCACTATGAAGCCTCAGCAGTCAGTAAGGGGGGATATTGGTACGCCTCTTCGGGAAGGGGCGCGGATGATTCAAGATTGAGGTTGGGATGACCAGCGTCGCTAAAACAATGTAATGAGTTCCTAAGCCATTGTCAAGTAACAGAATAATTGAGAATATTATTTTTCGGGGGCAAATTTACGCCGAGGCGGAAAAGTCCTTGAACGGACGGGACGCCCGTTCTACCAGCGAAATTTACAAGCGGGCCGGAGAACATGGCAGGTCGGGACAATCCGCCCCACTGATTGTGCGACTATCAGACGCCCATCACCTTCCTTCATGTTACGCTTATTCTATAACCGATCAGATTTATCAAGTCCATAAACTCAAAAAGACCGCGCGGCAGACTCAAGTGAATCTGCCGCGCGTAATTCAGAATAGAGAACTGTAACGAGATCTCTATTTAACCAGTATTAGTTTCTGAGTCAGGCTCTTTCCGCCGGTCTCAAGACGCACGAAATAGACGCCCGGCGGAAGCGCCGAGCCGTCAATCGAGAGACGATGCGTACCGGCGCTTTCGAAGCCCTCGCTCAAGATGGATACAATCTTGCCGCTCGGATCGATCATCGCCAGATTCGCCAATCCCGGTTGAACAAGCGAATACCCGATCTCGGTCGAAGGATTGAAGGGATTGGGGAAGGCAGGGGATAACTGCACCGTTTCAGGCGTTAGCAAGCTTGTTTCACGAACCGAAGCTTCACCGTTGACGCTGAGAACTCTTACAAACGATCCCGTCGTGAAATTTGGATTCTCCTCGTCGTCATTCGATGTGAGCGACACAATGTCGCCAAATCCTTCCGCGAAAAAGTGATACTCGTGACTGGTTGATCTGGTCGTATCCTCGCCGTCGATTTCGACTCCGATTGAAGAGACGTGCAGGCGCAGGCAGCGGAAGGTTCCGGCGCGGTCAGTGACAGTTCCCCAGGCGTCGATGTTGAAATGCAAGGTGTCAAACTGTATTGTTCCGAATGAGTTGGTATGAATGGTAATATCCCACTCCTGCCCATAACGCATTGGGAAAACGTAAGCAGGGCGGCTCATTTCGATGGGCGCTGTGACGGTCGAATCGAGAACCGGAATGTAGATTGCCATTCCGACCAGCGAGAGGCTCTGCTCATTGGCGGTGTAGAAAGTATAGGCGATCATGTCCGGGATGCCGGTATCGACAAAGGACGCCAGGTTTGCCTGGGGAAATTGATCCGCCCCGTGCAGCGTGTCGGTCGCCAAATAGCGCTCCGTGTAGGTATAAGCTGTTTCTATCGCGCTGAAGTCCCAGCTTTGGTCAGCGCCGCTCTGACCGACGTCGAACTCGATATTATCCTCGCTGATCGCCTTTTCAATCGCCGTTCCCGGCGTTAAATGAAGGTCTGCGAAGGTTATCGATATCTGTCCCATCGCCGCTCCCGAGCCTAGAAGGATCGCAAGCGACGCCGAGATCAATATTCTGCGAGTCATAAGGTTCTCTCCCTTGTTATTGATACTGTTTGCCTGTTGGTGTTTTCTTTAAGGCGGCTACCAATGTAGTATAGTCTCATCGGAAAAACAAGACTTACAGCAGGCTGGCAGTCACCATATGAATGGCGAGTGAGTTAAAACTCGCCTTCTCGATCCTGCTGCAAGCAACAGCGAAGGATTGGATTCCCTTATTCTGCAATCTGCAATCTGCAATCTGCAATTCCAGTTCTCTTGCCTTTCCCCGCTCCCGCGCTTAACTTCTTGGATACAACTTTCCACCAAGGGATATCATGTCCTTCCAACCCTACATTTCCCCAGATCAGAATCCGCCGGAATTAACCGTCCGCGCCGTTATCCTCGGCTGTCTGTTTGGCTTTCTGTTCGCGGCTACTTCCGTCTATCTCGGCTTGAAAATCGGTTTGACTGTCTCTGCGAGCATCCCGGTCGCCGTGCTCTCGATTGCCGTACTTAAACGACTCGGCAAATCGGGTGTGCTTGAGAACAACATTGTCCAGACCGTCGCATCCGCTGGCGAGAGCATTGGCGCGGGAGTCGTCTTCACACTGCCGGCGATCATCCTGTTAGGCGGGGAACTCGACTACATCACCATCTTCTCGTTAGCGATTCTGGGCGGCTTGCTCGGCACATTCTTCATGATCCCGCTGAGAAGATCGCTGATCGTCAAGGAACACGGGGTTGTCCCCTACCCGGAAGGAACAGCCTGTGCGGAAGTGCTGATTTCAGGCGAAAAGGGCGGAGTCAGCGCGCATCAGGTCTATATCGGGCTCGGAATGGGCTTGGTCTATACTGCGCTGATGAAGCTGACCAACCTCTGGAAGAACGTCGCTGAATACAATCCCAAATGGTTCACCGGCGCGTCGATCCGCGGCGAGATGGCGGCGGAGCTTGTCGGCGTCGGCTATATCATCGGCCCGGCAATTTCGGGCTATATGCTGAGCGGCGGCGTTGTGAGCTGGCTGGTGCTGATCCCGCTCATCAAGCTGTTCGGCGCCGGACTGACGACTGTCTTCCCGCCAGCTCAAGGACTGACTATCGCCGATATGGGTCCAGACGACATCTGGGCGAACTACATCCGCTACATTGGCGGCGGCGCGGTGGTCTTCGGCGGAATAGTGACGCTGCTGAAAGCGCTTCCGGTGATCTGGTCGGCGTTCGCTGAGAACTTCACCGGCGGCAAACTTTTCACACTCAGTCCTGAAGCCGACGCCAAGAAACCCCGCACCGAGCGCGACCTGCCGATCGTAGTGACGGTGGTTGGATCGCTGGTGTTGGTGCTGCTGATCGCACTTTTGCCGCAGATTCCGGGGGGAGTCGGCATGCGGCTGTTGGTGGCGGCGCTGATTGTGCTGTTTGGATTCTTCTTTGTGACTGTTTCGTCGCGCATCACCGGTCTGGTTGGCAGCACGTCGAATCCGATCTCCGGTATGACAATCACAACGCTGATGTTCACGTCACTGCTGTTCCTGATGCTCGGTTGGACGGGGCACCAGAACGCCATCATCGCGATTTTAGTGGGCGGGGTGGTCTGCATCGCGGCGAGTAACGGCGGAACGACGTCGCAGGACTTGAAGACCGGGTACATCGTCGGAGGGACGCCGAAGGCTCAGCAGATCGGGCTGATCTACGGCGTCATCACCAGCACGCTGGTGATCGGCTTCACGCTGCTCTACCTGCATCACACGCTCGGGATCGGGAGCAAGGCGCTGCCCGCTCCGAAGGCGCAGTTGATGCAGTTGATTGTCAGCGGGGTGCTGGAGCAGAAGCTGCCGTGGGATTTGATCTGGATCGGGTTCTTCCTCGGAGCGACGATGCAGCTTTGCGGTGTCGAAGCGCTGCCGTTCGCGGTAGGGGCGTATCTCCCAATGGAAATCTCGACGCCGATCTTCCTTGGGGGCGGGATACGATGGTTGATCAACAAGCGGAACGAAGGAAAAGAGGCTGACTCTGACTCGTCGCCGGGCGTGTTGTTCGCGAGCGGGCTGATTGCGGGAGGGGCTATCGGAGGGATACTCTGGGCGTTGCAGAAAGGGTTCGAGAACGCTGGAGCGGGTTGGGCGACGGGGCTGTCGAACTTCGGAAGCATGTTCCCGTGGAACCACGAGGGGATCATGTCGAACGTTGTCCCGTGCGCGGTGATGGGAGTGTTGTGCGTGTTCCTCTATCGCGCTGCGGCAGGAAAGAAGCAGGGGTAAGTAGGGGCGACTTCAGTCGCCCAAACTAATCGGCGACTAAAGTCGCCGGTACTTATAGGTCGCCGGTACTTGAGTAATATACATAAGTAGGACGGGCATTCTTGCCTGTCACCTTAGTGCAAGCCGTCAACGCTCCGTCGTTGACGGCGATAAGATGGCCATGGCAGGGGCGCAAGGCCTTGCGCCCCTACAGAAGAGCGCTGAATCATTAGGGAGAATGACAGTGAACAGACTGAAGATGATCGCGGTCGTCGGGCTGGCGCTGGTCGCGGGAGCGGCGTGGGGGCAGGTGGAGGTGGAATGGGAAAGGACGTTTGGGGGATGGGATTATGACCATTGCAATTCCGTCATTCAAACAGCCGATGGCGGCTTTGCTATGGTTGGCGCGACCGAATCTTTTGGCGCAGGCGGACGGGATATCTGGCTGGTGCGGACGAACGCGAGTGGCGACAGCCTCTGGTCACGCACCTTTGGGGGTGAGAACGATGATTGGGGTATCTCGTTGATCCAGACGGCGGATGGCGGCTTTGCTCTTGCGGGCTACACCGCTTCTTTCGGCGCGGGCGGACCCGATTTCTGGTTGGTGCGGACGAGCGCTGAAGGTGACAGTCTCTGGTCTATCACATTTGGGGGAGGTGCTGATGAAAGATGTTCAATGATCCAGACGGACGCGGGAGGTTTCGCGCTGGCGGGCACGACGACTTCTTTCGGTGTCGGCGGACAAGATTTCTGGCTAGTACTGACGAACGCGGAAGGCGACAGCCTCTGGTCACGCACCTATGGCAGTGGAAATAATGAAAATTGTTACTCCATCATCCAGACGGCGGAGGGAGGTTTCGCGCTGGCGGGGTGGACGGAGTCGCATGAGGCAGGGATCTGGGATTTTTGGCTGATTCGGACGAATGCCAACGGCGACAGCCTCTGGTCGCGTTCCTTCGATGGTGGTCAAAGGGATTATTGCTGCACGATCATCCAGACAACGGATGGGGGCTTTGCTCTGGCAGGCTGGACTGATTCTTTCGGCCCGGGCGACGCTGATTACTTGCTGGTTCGGACTAACTCGGACGGCGACAGTCTCTGGTCGGCCGCCTATGGTGGGCGGATGAGTGAATTATGCTACTCCCTTGTTCAAACTACCGACGGGGGCTTTGCCATGGGTGGTCAGACTTCTACATTTGGAGCTGGTGAAGATGATTTCTGGTTAATGCGGACAAATGAGGACGGTGACAGTCTTTGGTCGCGCCCCTTCGGAGGGGAAAGTATGGACATGGGTTTTTCCCTCATCCAAACAGCGGATGCTGGATTCACCATGGCAGGCTTGACTTGGTCTTCTAACAGGGGCAACTACGACTTCTACCTCGTCAAAACCACCCCCGACCCGGTTTATGTCGCTGAGCGACCGCTTGCACCTTACACTTTGCACCTTGAACCGCCGTTCCCGAATCCGTTCAACTCGGCGACGAGGATAGACTATTCGACAAGCGGGGACGGTAATCCTATCCGGCTGGCGGTGTTCGATCCGTTAGGGAAAAGAGTGGCGGAGTTGATTCCACCGTCAAGCGGGACGCTTAACCTACGCGATGGAAGGCATACGGTGATGTGGGACGCGGCGGGAGTTCCGGCGGGAGAGTATATCGTTCGGCTTGAGGCGGGAAATCAGCAGTTGGCGCAGAGGTTGACGCTGGTGAAGTAAGCCAGAAATTGTAAATTGTATATTGTAAATTGTATAATTAAATCCAAGACTCGCAAAGGATGAAGTCCAGTCAACGGTTTGAGCGTTAAACTTATGCCGCCGAGACGACGGCGTCGCGGAGAACACAATGTCCAAAGTAAATTACTTCGAACTCCAAGCCGACAACCCCGAACAGGCGATGGCGTTTTACGAAACTGCGTTCGGATGGAAGTTCAATAAATCGGGAATGGGGCAGGGATACTGGTCGTTCGAAGCCGGACCGAAGGAAGAACCGGGAACCAACGGCGGGATGATGAAGCGCGAGTTCCCCGGTCACGGCAACCTCATCACCATCTTTGTGGAAGACCTCGACGAAACCCTCGTCAAGATCGAAGCCGCCGGAGGGAAGATCATTCATCCGAAGATGCCGGTGACCGGAATCGGCTGGGCGGCATACTTTACCGACTCGGAAGGCAACGCGGCGGGAGTGTTTCAGCATGATCCGGGGGCGAAGTAGGGTGTGACGGGCGATGTGCGGGGATGCAAGGGCGCACTTGATTGGACGATTCTGTCATTCCCACGAAGGTGGGAATCCAGACAACTAACAGAATATGAAAAACTTGCTTGGATTCCCACCTTCGTGGGAATGACTTCTCACTCTCTTCTACGTTTGAAATCAACCTGATTTTAGGAACGACCGTGAAGACTCGAATAGGAATCTTGTTACTCTCAACGGTAATAGCGGCCGGTTGCGCGACCCATCCGCGGCTTGAAAGCCCCAAAACCGATTACTCTGCATCGCTCGATTCCGCGCGGACGTTGATCCGGCGGGGAATGATCGACGAGGCGCAGAAGATACTTGGCGAGCCGCGTCAGTTTACCGATATGCGCGTCTTCGCTGAGTTCGGCGAGCTTGCGGCAAAGACCTTCGAGAAGCAGGAGAAGTGGAGCGACGCGGCGGCAAACTACCGGTCACTCGCCAGGATGCATCCCGATTCTCTGAGATACCGGGTCGCCTATTGGAAAGACCTCGCGGCGTGGTGGATGCAGGACTCGACGAAGAAGGACTCGCTGCAAGCTGAAATCCGGCGCGACGGCGAAAACTACGCGACCGGATCGAAGTTGAGCGACTACTATTTGAGCTATATGTCGGCGGCGTTCCTCGGAGATTCAACCGCGGAAGCGCGATCGGACAAGCTCTGCGAGATGTTTCCGACGTCCGACGAGGCGACCGAGATCATCGGCGGGAAATTCTGGGATGGGCTGTACCCGATCTGGGAGAACGACTCGGCGAAAGTGCCGTATTTTAAGAACTTTATTACCAAGTACTACGCCAACTCATGGGCTAATTACGGATACCGTAATCTCTCACTGACGCTGCTGGCGCTGAAGGATACGGCAGGAGCAGTTCAAGCCGCCTGCGATTGGACTGCTCGAGCGCCTAACCATCCGAATATGCTGTCCGGGGCAGGGGGATACATGCTCGACCTGCCTCAAGGGAAAGACTCGGCGATAGTCTGGATTGAGCGCGCCTATGTTCACCAGGCCGAGGTAGTAAGACCTCCACACGTGACGCCGGAGGAGTGGTCGCTCTATGAAAAGCTGACGAAAGCCTCGATCCCGCTGCTTATGGCGGAGTTGCGGATGCGCAACGGCAAGCCAGCCGAAGCGAAAAAGTATGCGGAGGAGTCTTTGGCGCTGGCAGATTACGACCTCGACGACAACAACACCCCCGCGCCGCAGTACTTGATGCTGGGAAGGATTGCGCTGGCGATGGGGGATTCGGCGAAAGCGGCGGAGTACTGGGTGAAGGCCGCAATCGAAGGTGATGTCTATAACCGCTTCGCCGGGAGGGCGGTAGATAGTCTGAAGGCGATGATTGGGTTAAACACAGGGGGCACAGAGACGAAATTGATTGATTACTGCCGGAAGGTGGCGGGGTATGAGGGGATTACGTTCGACCGGGTGACAGCGGAAGTGGGGCTCGACAGTGCGAGAGGGGGAAGAGTGGCGTGGGGGGATTATGAAAATGACAGTTATGACGATCTACTGGCAGGCGGTTCAAAGTTGTATTTGAACAATTGGTCAAATTACCGAAAAATTCCCGATATACTACGGCATCATTCAAACAATCTCGCAACATCGTACCCAACGGGCTTAGATGACTCCGCGAAGTATGTGGAGGAACTCGATACAATTCATGCCTCCTCCTTCTTCGATGTGACAGTTCTCGATGACAATGATCCGCATTATGATAAGGCAATGTTCTACTCAGCCCCATATTTACCCTTTGAGTACCGAGGGGCTTGCCATGGAGGCGTATGGAATGACTACGATAATGATGGTGATATGGACATATTTGGATTTTCTTCAGGCAGCGATGTAGCAAATAGTGAGCGCTTGTTTCGAAATCTCACTTTCGAGAATAAGGCGCTTGCGGTATTAAAGAACCAGAGGCTTGACGTCCATAATCATGATTATTGGTTAGATAAAGCGGGGCAATTCAGGAAGGATTCCCAATTAACCAAATCGGTTTACGGATACGGCCTAGGTAGTACACTTCCCCTCTTACTTGACATTACCAGCTATCAGCCCTTCCTCCCCGACTCCTTCTCTACCGAATCAGCCATCTGGTTCGACGCAAATGGGGACGGACTGCTCGATCTCTACATACCGGGATACGAACGGCCTGCCAAAGATGCGAACGACCTCGGAAACGCTTGGCCAAGCCGACTGATGGTGCAGGGAGCGGATGGAGTGTTCCGAGACTCAACCGAGGCGTTCGGGATCGGGAAGATCAAAGGGCGGTGGCTCTGTGGACGCAGCCCGGTGGCTTGCGATTTCGACAGGGACGGGGATCAGGATTTGTATGTGGGGAATTACCGGCTGCAGGAAAATCAGTTTTGGATTAATGGAAAAGGGAAACTGGAAAAAGGAAATCCGACTGACCCGCAATCTGAAATCCGCAATCCGCAATTCACCAATATGGCTGCCTACTACGGCATGGACGGCGAAGAGCACGACGGTTGGTGGGGGCATACGATTGGCTGCGAATGGGGGGATTTCGACGGGGACGGGGATTTCGATTTGATCGCCTGCAACCTCGCGCATCCGAGGTATATCGGGTTCAGCAATAGGACGATGCTGTATAGGAATGATTTGGATAAAGAAGAAAGAGGAAAGAAGAAAGAAGAAATTGGGGGCATGATTCCAAATTCTAAATTCCAAATTCCCAATTCTGCATTGCCATTCACCGATGTCCGCCGCGAGTGGGGCATCAAATACGAAGAGTGCCACTCCGAACCGAACTGGGGAGACTTCGACAACGACGGGGATCTCGACCTCTTCATCACCTGCGTCTATCCCAACCGGCGGAGCTTCCTTTACGAGAACAAGGGCGACCATTTCGAAGACGTGACGTTCCTTTCCGGCGTCCGCATCTTCAACGGCTGGGGCTGCGCGACGAGCGACTACGACAACGACGGACGACTCGATCTGGCGGCGTGCGAAGGGGGCAAGATTGAACTCTTCCGCAACATTACGAAGAACGATAACAACTGGATCGAGATCCAGCCGGATATAAGACCGGGCGTACACCTTTCCCAGATCGGCGGGATCGTCGAAGTCGAAGCCGGTGGGAGGAAGATTATCCGGCAGTTCGAAGGCGGCAAAGGAGCGGGAAGCCAGAACTCAGGGACGCTGCACTTCGGACTCGGCAAAGCGACCGTCTGCAAGATGACAGTCTCGAACTACGGAAGGAGCGAGTACTTCAAAGACATGAAGGCAAACCAGCGGTTTGAGATCTTGAAGAAGACGGTTTTAATCCGCGCCCACTGACATGGCAGAACTGATCGCGCTGCAAAACGAGCTTCGAGGGAAGGTTATTCTGGCGGGAGATCTATCGGGAGTCGATCTCGTTGGGGGAGCGGATACGTCAAGCGACTTCGCACTCTACGGTCGGCCCGCCGTGGCCGACCGTGAACTTGCTGCCGACCGCGGCGGGTCGGCAGTAGATGGATCGAACATATATGCGGCGATTGTGGTTTGGAGTCGCAGCCTCGGCAAAGTCGTGGCAAAGGCTACAGCGGTCGTTCCTGCGACGTTTCCGTATGTACCGGGATTGCTCGCCTTTCGCGAAATGCCAGCTCTCATAGCAGCATGGGATAAGCTCGAATTGAAGCCTGAGGCGATCATCGTCGATGGACAGGGGATCGCACACCCGCGACGGTGCGGAATCGCCTGTCATTTAGGATTAGCGGTCGGTCTTCCGACGGTCGGTTGCGGTAAGACTCGATTGATCGGACGATATGAAGAACCGGGAATCGATAAGGGAGAGTGGGCGGAATTGATCGATGATAATGTGGGGACTCATCTAAAGCCTAAAGCCCAACGTCTAAGGTCTGAAATCATCGGTCGAGTTGTTCGCACTCGTAAAGGTGTGCTCCCGGTCTTTGTTTCTCCCGGTCATTTATGCGATATTGATGGAGCTACAAGACTTCTCCTCGCGTGTTGCACTCAATACAGACTTCCAGAACCGATTCGCGAAGCTCACCGGGCCGCAGGAGAAGCGCGACGAAATTCCAAAACCCTCCGCCGAGATTGCGTTTGAACAGTCCCGATAAAAAATACCGCATCCTTGTCGCTGCCTCGAGTGTTAAACGGAGCGGCCTAATCGCTTCGATTAACAGCGACCAACATTACCAATTGATCCAACCGAAGACTCCCGCCGAGGCTCTTAAAGCCGCCGGAGCGGGACCGCTCGATCTCATCCTGGTTGATGACGACAATACTATCTCCATCCCCGACCTTGTCATTCGCGCCAAGAGCGTCGATGCGGAGACGCCAATTCTGGTCTTCAAGGATCACGTCCCATCGCTCGCTGACGACCGCCTCTGGACGCTCGGCATCGATGACTGTATGATCCAGCCGGTGACTCCCGCCAAGTTCCTCCATCATATCGCCCGCGCTTTAAAGATGAGACGGCTCGGAATGAAATGCGACGAGCTGACGAAGGAAAACTCGCAGCTCTACCAGCTTGCGATAACCGACGGCTTGACCAAGCTGGTCAATCGTCGCCACTTTTTCGAACGGCTCGCGACGGAATTCGCTCGCGCCAAGCGGTTTGGAGGGCGAATTGGTGGAGCGATCTGCGATATCGACCATTTCAAGAGCGTGAATGACACATACGGACACGCAGCCGGAGACAGAGTGTTGATGGGAGTGGCAAAAATCATCGCACAAACAGTACGCGGAATCGATATTGCAGGACGCTATGGCGGCGAGGAATTCGGGCTGTTGCTGCCAGAAACGGCCTTGGAAGGAACGCTGAATCTCGGCGAGAAAATCCGCCACGCCATCGATGAGCATGACTTTACCGAAGATGCCGGCGACCTCGAAGGCCCGGCGCATATCACCATCAGCATAGGATGCGCGAGTTTCCCCGAATTTACCGTCAATAACTCGGAAGAGTTGCTCGAACTGGCAGATCAAGGGCTTTATCGAGCAAAACAGACAGGGCGGAACCGGGTTGTAGCGATTGAGGCGAAGTAAGATGATCCTCCTATCACATCCACTGCCGACCCGACCACTACTGCCAACCCGCCGCGGTTGGCAGAAATTATGTATAGCAGTTTTTTTACACAGCCAACCACGGCGGGTTGGCTGTAGTAGTGAGCGGCGGATTGACAGTGGTTGCGCTGAGAAGGCGTTATGAACCGAATCGACATCATCAACGGTGTACTCAGCACACGAAGCGGAAAAACATCTTACCTCGAGATCGGCGTCGAAAAAGGACATTGTTTCCTCAATGTCAACGCTTCCCGACGAATCGCGGTTGATCCGAAATTCAAGATTGAACGAAAGAAGCGCTTCTTCGCCAGCATAAGCGATAAATTCAGCAGGCGGGAGTCGCTCTATTTTGAGACGACCAGCGACGACTTCTTCGCATATCATTCTGACCAACTATCGGGCGGGATAGACGCGGCGTTTGTGGACGGCTTGCATACATACCAGCAATCCTTGATCGACGTTAGGAACTGCCTCAAGCATCTAAAGCCCGGCGGGGCGATCATAATGCACGATTGCAGTCCTCCGAGTCGCGCCGCTGCATTCGCTGCCGACTCCATCGAACGGGCGCGAGACTTGCAAGGCGATGGCTGGAAGCGCGATTGGTGCGGCGACGTCTGGAAAATGATCATTCACCTTCGCTCCACCGAACCGAACTTACGTGTCTTGGTGTTTGATTGCGATTTTGGAGTTGGAGTGGTCGCACGAGGCAAGCCAGAAAAGATGCTCGATTATAAACCCGAAGAGATTGCCGATTTAGACTATGATATTCTCGAAAAAGACCGGGTAGGAGCGCTCAATTTGAAACCCCCGTCCTATCTGCCTGAGTTTTTAACTCAAATCCGCTCGGAGAACGCGTGAATCCCATTATCTCCAGATTCGCCCTCAGCCTCACGCTAGTACTGCCTTCACTACTCACCGCGCAAAACCAGGTCAGCCTCGACGTCTATAACCGCGACCTTGCCTGTGTGAAGGATATTCGGATTGTCTCGCTGGAAAAGGGCGAAGGCAGCCTCGACTTTACCGGCGTGGCGGACGGGATGTTCGCACACACTGCGCAGGTACGCTTGGTTGAGAAGTCTGATCGAGTTGCAACCCGTGAATTGACCTTTAATTACGATCTGGTGAACCTTGAGAAGCTGATGTTGCGTTACATAGGTAAATGGTTCTCCTTTCAGTCTGATGAAACGACCTATCAAGGAAGACTGCTAAGCTTTGACGACAAACACCTCTTCCTCCAACCCGACACGACCGATGCGGCGATTCAGGTGGTTGAACGGAGCAACCTGAAAGAGATGTTCTACCCGGGCGTCCCGGAAGGACTTTTTACACAACCTACGCTCACATGGCGCTACACCAGTGATAAGGCGTTTAAAGACATCCCCGTAGAGATCAGCTACCTCACCACCGACGTCACCTGGATGTGCGATTACCGTGGCGAGCTGACGTCAGATACAAGTTTGGTTCTAAGTTCCAGTTTCGTGATTACGAACGACCTCCCGCTACCGTTCGCACAGGCGAAGATCTCGCTGGTGGTTGGCAAACCGCATCGCTCCGACGATCCGAAGAACAGCGGAGCTGGCGAACAGGTCGCAGAACCGGGAGTCTCCGCAGGGAAGGGAACACAACTCGCTGAAAAGATCGGCGAACTTTATCGCTATGAACTACCGGCGCCGGTCAATCTATTCGCCCATCAAACCGTTCAAGTCCCTTTCTTTAACGGGAAGAAGATCAAAGTTGAAAAGCGTGCGGAATTCCCGCATCTGTTAGACGAACAGCAGGTGTTGAATAAGATCAGGTTTGTCTATAAGCGTGAACTCACCGGCGACGCGGCTCTACCGGAAGGCGATTTCGATCTCTACCGGCGCACAAAAACGGGAGATCTGACGTTCATCGGCGAAGACTTTATACCGATCACTCCAGCCGGCGGAAATGTGACCATCACGCTTGGCCCGACGCCGGACGTCACCGCTCGTCGAACCAGAATGGCCATGACAAGACCTTCGCGCAACGCAAAAGGTGAGACTTGGCAGGTTGAACTGACCAATGGGCGGTCTGATCCTGTAACGGTACTGGTCGAACAGCGGGCGTTCGGGTATTTCACACTATCTGATGTGGCGGCAAAGGATCATAAGGACGCGACAATCTCAGTGACGCCGGTAACAGAAGAAGCAGGACGACTCCTCTTTCCAGTGGCTGTGCCATCTGAAGGCAAGGCGACGCTGACGTTCACGTTGAATTTCGGGTATTGAGTGTCACGAAAAGCGCTTGGTAATTCACTCAGTAGGATAGGCGTCCCTGCCTGTCGATCCGTTAGCGAATCCGTTAATGGACAGGCGGGGACGCCTATCCTACCGGTTACTGCTCGCTGCTGATGCCCGCCCTGAAGCGCATCATCATAGTCTGTTTCGCTGCGCTTGCAACGATCCCAATCCTCGCTGTAGAAGGAATATCCGAGATGAATCCGGCGGAAATCGCGTCTCTGGCTCAGAACGCCGAGACAATCGTCTGGGAGGGTTTCCGGGTGGTCTGGGAGGAGCGATTGAGGCTCGACATGGCCGACAGCCTCCGCGACACCAGTAAGACCGGAATGATCGGGCTCGAATACACTCCCCTGACCTCCACGCTTGGCAATGAAGTCGCCAAAGAGTTATCGACACGCCACGGTTGGGCGTCATGGATTTTGCGCCAGTTAATCGCCAAGGGGGTAAAGCGTGGCGACCGGATAGCGATTTCGATGACAGGATCGTTTCCAGCCTTGAATCTGGCAGCTTTGGCGGCGTTACAAACACTCGGTGTGCAGGTGACCGGCATCGCTTCAATCGGAAGCTCGAGCTGGGGGGCAAATGAGATCGGCTTTTCCTGGCCGGAAATCGAGCGGTTGCTCGTCGCAAAAGGGACATTGAAAGTAAGCTGCAGCGCGGTTACATTTGGAGGAACAGGAGATCGCGGGCTGGAATGGGATGAAACGACAGGGAAGCTTGCGATGCAAGCCGTCAAGCGATGTGGACTGCCGTTGCTGAAACCTCGTAATCTGCGTGACGCGGTTAAGAAGCGAATGCTCTTTTACGGCAAACCCGAAAAGTTCGCCTGTTTCATCAACATCGGCGGAGGACAGGCGACGCTTGGAGCGGGAGCCAAAATGCGATATACCCGGGGCGGCTGGTTTGTCGAACCGCTGGGCGTTAAAGGCGATCCTGATGGAGTTATGGATAAATTTCTCGAAGCCGGAATCCCGTGTCTGAATCTGCTCTATTTGGACGATTTGAATCGCCGTGAAGGGATTTTACAGAGATGATTGCATTTGAATCGGAACAATGGCAGATCGAGCGCCTGACCGTCGGCGATCTCGAAGTGAATTGCTATCTGGTCGCTTGCCGATCCTCCAATGATATCGTGATCGTCGATCCGGGCGATGAAGCAGACAGGATAATGAAACGAGTTCGCGAGTTGGGATATCATGTGAAGATGATTATTAACACTCACGGGCATGGCGATCATATCGGCGGCAACGATGGCCTCGCCAAGTTGACACAGGCTCCCATCGCCGTTGGAAGGCTTGACGCGCCGATGCTGCCTGACGCCTGGCTGAATCTCTCCGCCCCATTTGGAATGAATATAGTCTCCTCGCCTGCCAATAAGCTCCTCAGCGAAGGCGATCTGATCGAGGTTGGCAGTGGGAAGCTTAAGGTGTTCGATACTCCAGGACATACACCGGGAGGAATCACGCTGTTAGGAGAGGGCTTTGCGATTGTTGGCGACCTGATTTTCAACGGATCGGTAGGACGGACGGACTTTCCGAGAGGGGATTGGAAAATCTTGCTGAACTCGATCGCCGAGAGAATTCTTACACTGAACGACGAAGTGATTCTGCTGCCGGGTCATGGAGAAGCGACGACTGTAGGGCGGGAACGCCGAGAGAATCCTTACTTGAACGGGCTGTTTTCGGCGGAGTAAGACTCAGGAGGATAGGCGTCCCTGCCTGTCCTTTGAACGCCACACCTACTGCCAACCCGCCGCGGTTGGCAGAAGTAATACATACTTTTCATTTGGACTGCCAACCGCGGCGGGTTGGCAGTAAGTGTGATGTAAGTTGACAGTAGGTGTGGTGTAATTTGTCTTACACCGAACTATCCTCCCCCCTACTCAACGCAGTCGAAGGCTTCCTGATCTCGGCGGCGTTGGAACGAGGGCTCGCCGAGAACACTCGCGAAGCTTACCGGCGCGACCTGTTTGACTTCGCCGGATACCTTGACGGACTGGGAGTAACAAGCTGGAAGCGCGCGACGACGGCTCACACCGCGAGGTACATGGCGTCGCTTCACGAACTCGGCCTCGCGCCTGCAACTTCGGCGCGGAGGCTTTCGGCGTTGCGTCAATTCTTCGACCACCTGATCCGCGAGGAAGAGGTGAAGTTGAATCCCGCTGAACTGCTCACTGCTCCTAAGGCGAGTCGTCACCTGCCGGATGTGCTCTCGGTCGAGGAAATCGACCGACTGCTTGCTGCGCCGGATACTTCAACCGTTGCAGGTTCGCGAGACCGAGCGATGCTGGAATTAGGGTATGGATGCGGACTGCGGGTGAGCGAACTGGTCGGTGTGAAACTCAGCGACTTCCTGTTAGAAGGAGCTGTCCTGAAGGTGATCGGAAAAGGATCTAAGCAGCGACTCGTTCCGGTAGGCGATTGCGCTCGCGACGCCATCAGCAAGTATTTAGAGAAAACGAGACCGGGGCTCGTTCGCGACCGAAAACTAGCGGCGGACGGGCTCTTTCTCTCGCAGCGAGCAGGCAAAATGATGTCGAGGATAGCCTTCTGGCAGCTTTTGCAGGTCTATGTGACCAAGGCCGGGATTACTGCCCATGTCACGCCGCACACGCTGAGGCATTCGTTCGCCACCCATTTACTCGAAGGCGGCGCAGGTCTGCGCGACGTGCAGGAACTGCTCGGGCACGCGTCGATCAATACTACCACGATATATACACATGTTGACCGGAGCCACTTAATCGAAGTGGTCAGGACGTTTCATCCGAGGGGGTGATTAATGCGGGGAAAACGGGATCGTTTCGTTCAAGCGCCGCACGATTTCAGCAATTATGACATCTACGGCTGGCTTCTCGGCTGGGCGATGCTCATCGTTGGGGTTCTGCTTCTCAGGCTCACAAACTTGGATGCAGTTGCGGCGTTCTTTGTCGTGGTGGGACTATTACTGGTAATCGTCGTCAAGATGTTAAGTCCACGACTCTGGTGGATGTGGCTCCTGTCATTCTGGGATTGAATTAACATGTCTGAACGAATACGACCGCCTTATCGTCCCGACGATGACAAGCCTTTCTCATGGGCGCGCTGGGGCTGTTTCTATGTAATTGCCTTACTCATCGGGCTTATAGCGCTTTATTTTGCCTCGATCTATTTTTTGGGGCCGCTGGTTGCGGTGATGATAGTTCGAGTGGGGATAGTGGTGGTGATCTTGCTGGCGCTCACGTGGGGGCTGGGAAGGCGGTTCAGAAAATGATACGCACATGATCGGCAACGAAACTGATCCTGCTGATCGCCTTCACCGTATAGGCTGCCTGGTAACCATCCTGATGGAGGTTTGCGGGTTTGGATTGCTCTTAGGGAGCGGCAAGGTTTGGACGGAATTGCCGAGCTTCTGGCGGGGAATGTTATTTCTACTCGGTTGGATTCTGGTCGGCTTGGGGCTTGGTGTGAAGCGGATTTTCGTTGCTTGACTTATCTGAGAAGGCGAGCATCCTGCTGGCACTCGTCGGCTTCGGATTGGTTATTGGAAGCCGCTACTTGTGGGTAGGGATGGATTCATTCTGGCGTAGCGTTCTCACCTACGTCGGATGGGCGTTGATTATACTTGGACTCGGCACGAAGATGCTCTACGGCGGCAGATACTTTCCACGCACATAGAGACATCAAGAAAGGAAGAAGATAAAAGTGCTCGGTACGAGATGGATTCGCTGGATCGGAGTCGTCGTCGGAGCCATTGTCTTTCTGATCGGCTGGTTCCTGATGTACTCACTCGAACACGACACGATCTGGTCGCTGCCGATGGTGGGGCTGGGAGCGTTGATCATCGCCGCCTCGACGACGCTGCACAAGAACAAGCTGCCGCCGAGATGGTCGAAGAAGATGCGGGATTGGGGGAGGTGAGATGACGACGACCGCGATGATGATGATAATGATGATGAGCATTGGGACGACTATCGTTCCTCCACCGCCGCCGCCGGTGGTAGCGATGCTCTGGAATATGATCGAAAGCGATGACGCAAAGGCTCTAAAGCAGTGGCTCGACAAAGGAAACAGCCTCGATTCGCTTGATTTTTACCCTGGTGAACCGCCGCTGGCGCTCGCAGCGCGAGCTGGCGCGATCAAGGTGACGCGGCTTCTGCTCTCGCTCGGCGAAGATCCGAAGATAGGAAACGCCTTGATTTGGGCGGTCAATAAGAGGCATAACGACATCGCAGAATTGCTCCTCCAGCGCGGCGCTCCGCCCGACGTGATGGACTGGGGCGGTTACAGCCCTCTGCAGCGCGCTATTGACTCAAGCGACACGCGACTATTCGATTTACTGCTGAAATACCACGCCGATCCCAACTTCGCCGCCCGCAGTGATCCGCCCATCTTTCATGCCCTCAAAGTGCGCTCGTCCAACTTCACAACGAAACTGATCGGCCACGGCGCCAATGTCGAATCGAGAGACGAAAAGGGCTGGACGCCACTCGCTTTCGCATGCTATTACGGACTCGATGATCTTGCACTTATTCTGCTCGATCACAGCGCCGATCCCAATCAAGCGAGCCTCGGGCGCGGACGGGGAACTCCCTTCCATGCCGCTTGCGGATGGGCTTCACTGAAGCTTGTGAAAGAGATGCTCGACCGCGGAGCTGACGTCCACGCGCCGGACAAGGAAGGCTTCACGCCGATCTTCTATGCCGTCTGCGACCTGAACCACCCGCCGATCTTTGCGACCGCTGCCGATACCACGGAGTTTATTCCCTTTACGGAAAGCCGCCGCGAGGTCATCGAGCTGCTGCTTCGACGCGGCGCCGATATGACCCGCAAGACCAATAATGGCTCATCGCTGATGACCTATGCGATTAAGCAGATCCGCTACGGCGCGGTCGAGTGCTTGCTTGCGAATGGCTACAACACAAATGAACACAACGAACAGGGCGAAAGTCTGCTGATCCAGCATCTCCGCCGCCCTAACCGGACAGTGCGGATGGCAAGAATTCTGCTTAATGCAGGCGTTCCTCTCGAAGAAGCCGATCCCAAGCCTGACTGGGATGAAGGCCCCAAGCGGGGTCGCGTTGACAGCGCGCTTCTTGCCGCCTGCCGTCGCAACAACGGCCCCGAAGCCGATCCGGCGTTGATTGACCTGCTGATCGAACGGGGATCGGACGTGAATTACAACAATACCAAGACCGGCGAATGCCCGCTCGACGTGGCGGTGCATGAGAACGAACCGGAGATCGTCGAGCAGCTCTATCAAGCCAACGCATGGAGGGCGTCGGGATATTATAAAATTGAATTGATGGACTACTCGACAGCTTACGGTTTCCCCGACTGCATCCGGGTTCTCGCAAAATACGGAATGGATGTCAACTCCATCTATCTCCACGGGGCACAGGGCGAACTGCCGGTGCATCGGGCGGTGCAGCGGGCTTCACCAAGTGTACTAAAGGCGTTGCTTGACTGCGGCGCTAACCCCAACGCCATCGACAGCGAATGGAACACCCCACTGCACTACGCCGTTATGAAGACAGACTGCGACGAGCTGCGACCAGAGATGGTCGGACTGCTGATCGCCAAAGGCGCGAACAGGGATATCCGCAATAAGGCGGGAAAAACTGCGCTTGATCTGGCGAGGGAAGGGGGAAGTACGGAAGTGGTGGAGGCGTTGGGAAGGTAGAACCAGTCATTCCCACGAAGGTGGGAATCCAGACGTGCCGATTGCATAAAACCGTAAAGAATTCGTCTTGTCTGGATTCCCACCTTCGTGGGAATGACACCTCTCACTTCATCCGAATCAAATGGTATTTCTTCTTGCCCTTCCGAATCACCACCGCAGCGCCTTCGATAGCGTCGTTGTCGTTTACGATATAAGCCTCGTCTGTAGCCCGTCGGTTGTTGATGTAGAGCCCTCCTCCCGCAATCGCCCGCCGTGCATCGCCCTTCGACGTGGCTACCCCACTCTTCACTAACAGATCAGTAAACAACGCGCCGATCACCTCTGAACGCGGCAATTCTGTCGTAGGAACATCACTGAAGATGTCGTTCAACTCGGGAAGCGTCAAGCCGGAGATCTCTTCGCCGAAGAGGACGCGTGAAGCCCGTTCGGCTTTCGCTAACCCATCCAATCCGTGTACAAGCTCGGTGACTTCCTTCGCAAGACGGCGCTGAGTTACCCGCGCGCCCGGATCTGCGGCTAAAGAAGCTTCGCACTCGGCGATCTCAGACTCGGTCATCCATGTGAAGTATTTCAAGTATTTAACAGCGTCGCGGTCATCAGCGTTCAGCCAGTACTGGTAGAACTTGTAGGGGCTGGTCATTTCGGGGTCGAGCCAGACCGCGTTGCCCTCCGACTTGCCAAACTTGACGCCCGAGGCGTTGAGAATCAGCGGATAAACCAGCGCGAAAGCTTTATTCCCTCTCACCCGCCGAATCAGATCGACGCCCGAGGTGATGTTGCCCCACTGGTCACTGCCGCCCATCTGAGCCATGCACCCAAAGCGGTCGTGCAGCGCAAGGAAATCGTAACTTTGCAGCAGAGGGTAGCTGAATTCGGTGAACGAGATGCCTTCTTCCTTCTCAAAACGCGTCTTGACCGAGTCCTTCGCCAGCATCGCATTGACCGAGAAATGCTTGCCGATGTCGCGCAGAAAGTCGGTCAGCGGGATCGTCGTCAGCCAGTCGGCGTTGTTGATCATGCGAGCAGGATTAGGCTTTATGTCGAAATCGAGCAAGCGGGTGAGTTGCGCGCCGATGCTCGCGACGTAAGACTCGACGGTTTCCTTAGAGAGCAAGGCGCGCTCGGAGGCCTTGAAGCTCGGGTCTCCGATCAAACCGGTGCCGCCGCCGACAAGGGCGATGACGTTATGGCCAAAGCGCTGCATCCTCGCCAGCCCCATCGCGGGGAGGAGGTGGCCGATGTGGAGGCTGGGGCCGGTCGGATCGAAGCCGGTGTAGATGGTGGTCGGACCGGCTTTAAGATGTTCTTCGGCTCCTTCCGAGGCGGTGTGGATAAGGCCACGCCATTCGAGTTCGTCGAAGATGTTGTTTCTATTCATAATACCCGGGTTAATACCAATACTAATACTAAAATCGACGGTGAAAGGAGTGTGGAAATATTCGTCATATCGTCACATCCGTCATACTCATTGCAACACAACGAGATAGACGTGACGATTGAAGTAAAGAAACGTCACATTCGTCATACGCTTTGGGGCGCAACGAGATAAAGGGAACAGCAAGCGTCGCTCATAATCAGATTAAATATGTTATAAATATACGACAAAGGAGAATGGAAATCAAGATTTAAGCATAATAATAGCATAGTTTGAAAGTCTTTTCGCGTTATTGTTCTGATTGGGGGCGAGAGATGGAGAGAAGCCCGCACAGCCTGTAGGATCTCAATCGCGTTTACTTTTGCAAAGCTGTGCGGGCTACCCACTAATGACTGAGGATCACAACGATCTCTTCGCCTCTTCCCAATACCCGTCCATCCTTTCGAGTGTAGCCTCACCTAACGAAACTCCTTCCGCCGCAAGCTTTTCTTCGATATAGTTGAAGCGTTTGATGAACTTTTCGACCGTACCGGTGAGGGCGACTTCGGGGCAGATGTGAACGTAGCGAGCGACATTGACCACGGCGAAGAGCAGGTCGCCGAGTTCATCCTCAACGGCTGCCGACCGCGGCGGGTCGGCAGTAGAGCTATTATCTACCACCAACCCGCAGCGGTTGGTGTCAGAGAGTTCGTGCCTGAGTTCTGCCAGTTCCTCATCCACTTTCTCTAGCGCCCCTTCGACATCCGGCCATTGGAACCCCACCTTGGCGGCTTTTTCCTGCACTTTTCGCGCTCTCATCAAGGCAGGCAGCGAACGGGGGACTTTGTCGAGGTTGAGCGTGTGCTCGCCTTCTTTGCGCTTGGCGGAATGCCATGAAGCGAGCGCCTGTTTGGCGTCGTCAGCGCGGTTTTCGCCAAAGACGTGAGGGTGACGACGCACCAGCTTTTCGGAAAGTTCGGTCGCCGAGTCGCCGAGCGTAAAGTCGCCGCGCTCCTGAGCGATCTGAGCATGGAAGATCACTTGCAACAGCAGGTCGCCCAACTCCTCGCGCATGGCGGGCTTATCACCGTCCTGTACCGCATGGAAGTACTCGTAGGTCTCTTCGAGCAGGTTCGGTAGCAGCGACTTGTGCGTCTGCACCTGATCCCACGGGCAGCCGTCGGGCGCACGGAGACGAGCCATAATTTTGATGACGGTTTCGATAGCGGCGATTTCACCTTCGGGAAGCTTGACGCCGCGAGTGGCTTCTTCGGGAGTGGGAGGGATGTATTCAGGCATATAGACTTTAGGCTTGGGGCTTTAGGCTTTAGGGTTTACGGCAGCGGATCAACAATGAAAAGAGAACCATCGGAGGATGATCGAGCCTAATGCTCAAACAACCTCTTCCAAAGGATCGGTTCGCAGGCGGTTTCGACGCGAACCTCATTTCCAGCGTCGTCGCGCCCCATTAAAGCCATCTGGATCTGAATATGCCGGATGCTCCATTCATGTTTGCGTTTAAGATCGTTGATCATTCCGGCTATCGCTTCATTATCTGACAGCGTGACCGGCCGCGTCGCGCTGTATCCGACTTTCAGTGGACTTCTAAGACCGTATTCGGCCGTTTTGACTTCAGTCTTCAGTTCGTTTGAAAAACTGCCTTCATTCGTGAACCAGCAAGTTACCGTTACGTAATAGCGGTCAAGTATAGCATCCCGCCCGTTGTGCTCGGTGAGGGTCATCGAGAGGTCGAGCGATCCAACGCGACGGAAGAACCAGGAGTGATACTTATGCACGCCCGTAACGATCAACGCTCCGCTCGTCACCATCGCCCTCCGGGCAAGGGTTGAAAAGCTGTCCCGTCGGGTAAGCGCCACAGCGGCGCGGTCGAGTTCAGCGGCTACTTCTGAAGCTGATTCAAGCTGAAGCCCTTTAACGCGCTCAATCACTCCGGCAATATCGAGTGTCGCCGTAATCTGATTATCCGCTTGCTGTGAGTTGATTTCAAGCACATCACAGAGCAGTTCGCCGTCTTCATCCGAGAATGCCGACTCGCGCACCTTTCCCCACCCCTTCGTCATCCCGAAGTTAAATTTCAATCCCGATGCAGGCCGTCCGCCGCAGGTGACTTGATATTTGAAGTAGTGACGCTCGGGTCGTACTTCGCTGTAGGGTTGAAGGATTGTTATCCGGAGAGAGCGGATGACTGAAAGCATCCGGTTAGTGACATTCTCGACGGCGGCGGCGCGTCCATAAAATAGCGATGAAGCTATCTGCAAGGCGGATACAAGCTCTGATAGAGCGTCAGCCGGTTGTGAGTACTCGCCATCGTCCATCAAAGCCCAGACGCGCTGTAAGCGCTGATCGAGCGCGGCTTGACGGACTTCGTTTTCTGTTATGGTCTGGGTGCGGAGGGAGTCAATGAAGCGGGGGTCAATCTCGGCTTGGACGTAGTAGCGGTAAAAGTCATTGAACTCTTTTTTGCCGGTTTGAGCGCGGCACTGCTCCCAATAGCTGCTGCTGATGCGACGCATAATATCGCGTAGAAGCGACCCAGAGAAGGCGTCGGTATGGAAGTGGCTCCGTTCGGAAAAATCGCCGTCCTTTTCGGACTTGACCACTTCACCGACGGCGTAGAGTTCGACGCCGATTTCCTGGGAAATACGAGCCATCAGGTCGTTCAACGCGGCGCGATTGGCGGCGTCCATAGTAGGAGCTTCGCCGATGCCGATGAACATCCCCGACTGGTGTTCGGAGAGCCAGCGCGGCTGGATCGGCGACGATTTCTGGACGACGGTAACGACATACATACGGGATGGCGCACAGGAGACGAGCGCGAGGAGGAAGGGTAAGAATAAGAGCCGTGTGTTTCGAACCGGTATCATCATTTCACTCTGATTGATCGGTGCGTGCTCTTGGGGGAGTTAAACAAACGGAATGGCGACAACAGAGTCTGTTTGCCGACTCGTTGTCATACCGGCGAATGACACGAACTCACAACTCTCAACTCGCAACTTCCCTAAACATCCAAATTCCGTACATACCGCGCGTTCTCTTCGATGAATTTCCGACGCGGTTCGACTTCTTCGCCCATCAGGATCGAGAACATACGTCCGGCGTCGGCGGCGTCTTCGATTGAGACCTTTAAGACTGTTCGCCGATCTGGATCCATCGTGGTCTGCCAGAGTTGGTCGGGGTTCATTTCACCCAAACCTTTGTAGCGCTGGATGGAAACGTTTTTCCCGCCCAGTCGCTCGGTGTAGCGGTCTCGCTCCTCTTCGTCGAAAGCGTAGAACTCTTCGCGCCCCTTGAATACCCGGTAAAGCGGCGGCTGGGCGATATAAACATGCCCCTCGGTGATCAGCTTACGCATATAGCGGTAAAAGAAGGTGAGCAGCAAGGTTCTGATGTGCGCTCCGTCCACGTCCGCGTCGGTCATTATGATGATTTTACCGTAACGGAGCTTAGCCATGTCGAGACCGGCTTGAGTATCGCTCTCGTCCTTCTCGCCGTTCTCGCCGTTGCCGTTTTCGCCTTCGCCAAGTTGGAAGCCGACGCCAAAGGCAGAGATCATCGTGCGGATCGAGAGGTTGCTGAGCATCTTATCGACGCGAGCCTTCTCGACGTTTAGAATCTTGCCTCGAAGCGGAAGAATCGCCTGGAAGCGCCGGTCGCGACCTTGCTTGGCAGAACCGCCCGCCGAGTCGCCTTCGACAAGATACAACTCTGCATGGTCGGGATCGTTTATAGAGCAGTCGGCGAGTTTGCCCGGAAGATCGCCCGATTCGAGAGCGCCCTTGCGGCGCACCAGCTCGCGCGCTTTGCGGGCGGCGTCGCGGGCGCGGGCGGCGTTGATCGCCCGTTCGAGTATCTTTTTGGCAGAACTGGGATTTTCCTCGAGGTAGCGGGTCATCCCATCAGCGAAGACTGTCTCGACAATCCCCTTGATTTCACTGTTGCCGAGCTTGGTCTTGGTCTGCCCTTCGAACTGCGGCTCGGCCACCATCACGCTGATAACGGCAGTCAAGCCTTCGCGGCAGTCGTCGCCGGAGAGGGTGAACTTGTCGTTTTTAAAGAGCGAATTACGGATGGCGTACGTGTTCAGCGACCGGGTGAGCGCAGCCTTAAAACCAGCAAGGTGTGTGCCGCCTTCAACCGTGTTGATGTTATTGACGTAAGTGCAAACGTTCTCGTTATATGAGTCGTTCCATTCGAGTGCGATCTCCATAGGAACGCCTTCGCGCTCGCCGTAAATATGAATCGGGGGATTGAAAAGCGGGGGGCTGTTTTCATCCAGATAGCGAACAAACTCGCTTAGTCCGCCTTCTGAGTGGAAAATCTCTTCGCGTTCTTCACCGGCGCGCTCGTCCTTTAGGAGGATTGAAATTCCGCGATTGAGATATGCGAGTTCGCGAAGTCGTCCGGCAATAATCGAGAACTGCCACTCAATATGACGGAAGATCTCTGCATCTGGCAAAAAAGAAGTATGAGTGCCGTTGAACGAAGCTGGACCGACTTCTACTACGGAGGCTACAGGATCACCCCGGCGATATTCCTGACGGTAAAGCCTGCCGCCGCGACCGACTTCGACTTTACACCATTCGGAGAGCGCGTTGACGACTGAGACGCCGACGCCGTGCAGACCTCCGGATACTTTATAGCTGTCACGGTCGAATTTGCCGCCAGCATGAAGAACGGTCATTACAACTTCGAGCGCCGAGCGTCCCTCTTCCTCGTGCAAATCGACAGGTATACCGCGCCCGTTATCACGAACCGTTATCGAATTATCGCTGTTGAAAACGACTTCGATTTGGTTGCAGTATCCGCCCATCGCTTCATCGATGGAGTTATCGACGACTTCGAAGATAAGGTGATGAAGACCGCGCTGGCTGATATCGCCAATGTACATCGCCGGGCGCTTGCGAACCGCTTCAAGCCCTTTAAGGACTGTGATATCGGCGGCGCTATAAGCAGCTTGCTGCGCCGTGGAATTAGAATCTTCTGGAAGGACGTTATTGGAGATCAAGGGAAGTATGTCTTCATTTATGGGCGTAACGCCCGACGGTAATATGTAGAAGCGGGTAAACTCTTTGCCTACTTCCAACCCGCCGCGGGGGGAAGAAAAATCATTGTACATTTGAAGCTTACTACCAACCGCGGCGGGTTGGTAATAGAATGGTAGAAATGACTTAGGCGAACCAACTAAATTACAAAAATTTGATCTCGGTTACAAGCTCTCGTTTGAGTACTCGATTAAGCTTGCTACGAATCTGGTCGCGATCATAGAACAGTTCATTCTTCCACGTTGCATTCAACACCTTAACCTTCAACGTCCCTTCTTTGATCGAGATCGCTTTGGTTACTGCCGCAATTGTCTCGCCGACTACTTCCGGCCATACTTCGACCGCTTTCTGTTCGGAAAGTCTCGCTCCGTACCCCATTCGATCTACAAGCCGCCCTACCACGGCGCCAAGCGATGATTCACGCTCAATCCGCGGAGTTTCCTTCTCCCATTGACGAAACCCCTCCAGATGCTTTCTGGAGGGGTTTCGCTTAGGTAATGAAACAGGCTTCTGGTGGAATACTTCGAACGGTTTGTTCACGTCATCGACCGGTTGTCGCAAGCAGTCAACCCTCCGTGGTTGACTGCATAAATTTATTCTAACTCTATGGCAGTCAACCACGGAGGGTTGACTGCTTGCGACTGAAACGACGATTCGAGGTTATCGTAACCGAATCGGCATTAGCAGCATCAGGAAATCTTCCTGATCTTGTTGAGTCGTTGGCTGTATCACCGCGGCGTCATTTGAACCGCCGAGCGCAAAAATCGCCTCTTCTGTATCGATTTGTCGAAGCGATTCCATCAAGTAAGTCGCATTATATGCGATCTCAAGCGGGTCGCCTTGATAATCCATTATGATTTCTTCGTGAGCGCGACCGCCGTACTCGGGGTCTTCGGCTTCGATAAAACCAGCGCCGGGAGCGAGCGAGACGCGGATCTGCTTCGAGATGTTGCTCGAGAATATCTGCACGCGGCGAAGGCTCGACATCAGATCGCTCAGTTTTACCTGCATCCGATTCGGATTAGCGACCGGGATGACACTCTCATACTTGGGATAGTGTCCATCGATAAGCCGTGTAATCAGCCTCTGACCGGTGGTTGTGAAAGAAGAGCGGGTCTCGGCGAGGGCTATTTCAAGAGTATCGCCATCGGAAAGATTCCGCGCTAACAGGTTTAGCGCTTTCATTGGAATGATCTCGTCACGAGGATCGCCAGCATAGTCGATGTCCTGACGAGAAACTCGCGAAAGGCGATGACCGTCAGTTGCGACAACTCTTAGTTCACCGGAACGTAGTTGAAATAGAATACCAGTAAGAACCGGTCTCATTTCATCACGAGAAACAGCAAAAATAGACTTACTGATCATCCGGCGAAATACTTCCGTCGGCATCTTGAACGAAAGCCTTGAGTCAACCGTAGGCAATTCTGGAAAATCAATTGGATCTTCACCTGGAAGATCATACTGACCTATGCCTTCGCCGCGAAGCTTCACCTTGAAAGGTTCCATCACTTCGATTTCAAGCAGCACATCCGGCAATTCGCGAATCAGCTCATGAAAACGCTTGGCTTGAACCAAAACACCGGCAGATCCGGAAGCTTCAACGAGTTCTACTGTAGAAGAAATCGTTACTTCAAGGTCTGTTGCTGTAATGGTCAGTGTTTGGCCGTCGAGCTTCAAATGGAAATTGCTCAAAGCAGGCATCGGCATTTTTGGCGATATTGCACCGATAACTTGTTGAATACTCTTGAGCATTGAAGATTGGGTGAAGGTGAACTTCATCTGGGTTCCTAAGTTCCTCTATAAAATTGAGGGATTATAAAACTTTGAAGCTGTTATTAGCGATGTGAATTTGTTCGTAACTGGAGATTCAATGAGATTTGAATCTGCTATTTATAGCTATTGCTTGGAGTTCAGAGGTATTCAGACGGTTTGTCTGACTGTTGGATTGTGAGTTGAAAGATATTGCTCAATTCACAAGGATGAAATTTAGAATTTACTTTTTCAAAAAGGAGGCGGTAGTTAACTCTTGCTGAACAGTTGTTCACATACTGAATGTGATTATGTGAATAACTTAAATAATCAACTAAATAAATGCACAATTAAACTGAATAAACAGATCTTCAATATGTGCAAGCAGTCAACCAATTTGGTTGACTGCTAAAACGGTTTACCGCCGAAGTGAGAATATAACCTCAGATAGTCGCTAATTCAAGCTGACGGCGTATTCGTTCTACAATATTTTGGAACGGCTTATCTTCTTTGATTCGTTCGCTGACTGTTTCACGTGCGTGAATAACGGTTGCATGATCTCTGCCGCCGAAATGCAACCCAATAGCCTTCAGTGTAAGCCGAGTACACTCAGTGCAGAGATACATTGCTATCTGTCGAGCTTCTGCTATTTCCTTTTTACGAGTCTTGGACCTAAGCAAATCACTCGGAAGGTCGTATTCATTGGCTACGATATTTTGGATCCGCTCAACCGAGATTGTTTTCTCGGCTTTGGAAATAAGATTCCTTAGAACTTCACGAGCAAGTTCGACAGAAATCTTCTTACCCATCAAGGAGGCTTGAGCCAGCATATGGATTAAGGCTCCTTGAAGCGTTCGGACATTGTCAGTGATATGTAAAGCGAGGAAATGCGCGACGTCGTCTTCAAGGTCAATATGCTCTTCCGAAGCGCGTCGTTTTAAAATTGCGAGTCGAGTTTCGTACTCTGGAATGGTGATTTCGCTAACTAACCCCCATTGTAAACGACTGACAAGACGAGCGTCGAAACCTTCGAGTTCTCTTGGCGGTCGATCGGAGCTAAAGACAAGCTGCTTGCCTGCGTGGTGAAGATAGTTGAAAGTATGGAAAAATTCTTCTTGTGTTTTCTCTTTGGTCATAAAGAAATGAACGTCATCGAGGAGAAGCACGTCCACGCTGCGGTAGAGCCGACTGAACGAATCGGACTTTCCAGATTGAATCGCTTTTACAAAATCGGCAGTGAACTGATCGCTGGTGACATAGAGGACTCGCTTGGCAGTACGATTTTCGATGATCGCATTACCGATAGCCTGCAATAAATGGGTTTTACCGAGACCAGCGCAACCGTAAATCATTAACGGATTAAAGGGCGTTTTTCCGGGAGCTTCCGCAACGGCGATGGCGGCAGCGCGGGCAAAACGGTTGCAGTCGCCTTCAACAAAGCTCTGGAAGCGATAACGATCGCTGATATGTGTATCGAATACGTCTCTGGTTTCTATTGCTGGAGCAACGCGAACAATTGGTTCGGCGTCAAACGAAGGCGCACTCTTCTTAATGCTTGAATTAATCTTATAGCAGAGGCTCAGCTCTCGCCCGACGGCCAGGTGAGTCGCCCGTCGAAGATGCTGTCCATAATGGCTTTCGATCCAGTCACAATAGAATTGCGATGGCGCTTGCAGCGTCAGGATCTCACCATCGTATGCGAGCGGTTCCAAGGGGCGAAACCAAGTGAGGTAGCTCTGACGCGGCAATTCCGCCTGCAGACGCTCTGAGACCAGCTCCCATATGTTAGTATGGTCGAAGCTGTTCTGAACGGCAGGATCAATCATTAAGATTAACCTATTGGTAATATGATACTAAATGAAGTTGTTCGGGGGGGTGAGCAAATATAGAGAGTCGGGAATCCTTTGTCAAGACTCACCTCTCAGTACGCACTCACAAGATACTTGGCATTTTGTCGTTTACTCAAGACGTAGGAAAAGGATAAGTCGTAAGACGGACTGTATTACTCAAAGTGAATTCGGGAATCTCGCTTTGGATAAGGATCTCCGACTCGTGACAAAATGCTCTTACATCGGATCTGGACAGTTGATAATTGCGCGATGCTCTCTCCCATCGTGCGTTTTTACAATGAGATCAACCGTCAGTAACGAGTCACCAATAATTTTTCTGTAAATTTCTCCGGTCAAATAAGAGCCTTGAATTGTCACGTGATCTTCGTGTTCCAATCGACCGGTAGTACATGAGTAGATCCGAACTTCCTCAGCCGTTCCAAATTCCTCTGTAGAATACCATCGTATGTGTGCGATTTTATTGACCGGATTGAAGTTCACTTCGAGTGACGGCCCGTCGCTGATCTGACTTGGGCTTTTCTTTAGCGCTTGAATTATCCCGCGAGCTGACCGCTCATCGGTTTTAATGCGCGTGGTTATCCGTCCGAAAATGTTTTTGTCATCCTCGCGAAGCCGAATCATAGGGAATTGGACCTGCCGGAAGCGGTTGAAGTTTCCGTGAGCGTCATTTCCGCCATAGATCATGATGTGTTTTCCCTGAAGCAGAGCTTTGCGCCAAAGATCGTAACCTTTCTGGAAGTCCACTCCCCAGTCACCATTAACGATCTGCCAGCCGTCGAGCCGTTCGCGGGCGAGATCGTCTTCTTGCCACTCTCCGCGTCCCACTAACAACCATTCCAACAGCGGCGTTGGTACGAGCGGGTGCGCTGCAACCACGAAAGCATCCGGTGAGATCATTCGGAGCGCCTCTTCAAGGGAATACTCGCTGCGAGTGCTGAACCACTTTTCAGCTCCATCGCCCCCGCCGTGAATGAACTCGCGATTGCCAATTATCAGCATATGAACATTTCGGCCGCTGCTGCTGCGACAGGAGAGTTCCTCGCCCGGCAGTAAGACTGCGCCGCCTGCTCGGTTGAGTCGCGCCGATTCTTCTTGAAGAAGCTCCCACTTAATCAGATCAGGATCTTGGTGCAAGTAATCGTCTTGAAGATCGTCGAGATTGTAGGAGTGGTCGGTCAAGGCAGAAAAGTGCAATCCCATCGCAGAGGCGTTGCGCTTGATAACTTCGAGCGGCGCGCTGAATTCGACTTGATCGGGACCGTAGCTGGTGTGGCAGTGGAGTTCGCCAGCGATCCAGCCGGGAGGCAGCGGGAGCGGATCTGCCGCTTTTCTGATGGCGAGTGGTTTATGATTGAGGCCTGGAAAATTATCAACATGAACTTGACGCTGCTTCCCTCTCAGCCGAAACGCCAGCGTTGGCACGACCGACAATGGACCGGCAGGAAGGGCGGAGACGTCAAGGTCGAAAATCTGGTAGTAGAACGTGCAATCGAGAGGACGGTTGATCGGAAAACGGTTAGTAAGGTTTCGATTACCGTCAGTGAAAATGGCGATTGAAACCTCTTCCAGCTCGATAGGGAATCTGTAAGCGTCTTTGATTAGTAAGGTGATGGGCAGCGGCGATCCTGGTTCAATACGGTAAGGAGCGTCGAAGACGATCTCTGGTTCGCGCCTGTAATAGAGAGAGAACGGAAAGAAGCGGAAGCGGTAGTGCGTTTCTGCGTAAAGACCTATCAGTGGAACAATGTGCAGGAGATCGTTCACGAAGTAGTCGCGGGAATGACAGTGTTCCGAACCGTTCGCACTGATATGAGCGGTTTCGGTTGATGACCTTTGGCTCTAAGTTGAACGATAATTTCCGGCAGCGCGGCAAGAGTAGTTTCGGCTCCGCGTCCAGAATCGTGGAAAAGTAGAATATCGCGGTCGATAGCTTTATCAGCTGCGCGAGTAACCAGATCAGAAAGAGGCATAGGATTCCAATCATCGGGGCAGATTGACCAGAGAACGAATGGAATGTTTAATTCTCTTGCCGCTTTCAGCGCGCCGGGACCGATTCGTCCGTAAGGCGGGCGACAGATTGAAGGCGTCACACCTGCAGCGTCGAACAAGACAGACCGACAGCGTATAATCTCTTCTTCCACCCAGCTTGCGGGCTTTAGCAGCCAGCTTTGGTGGTTGTATCCGTGAATTCCGATGGCGTGTCCGGCTGTAACAATCGAATGAACGATCGCTGGATATTTTTCGACATTTGTACCGAGTAAAAAGAAGGTTGCTTTGCAATCGAGCGCATTCAGAGCATCCAGAAATCGAGGCGTTGTTTTTGGATCCGGGCCGTCGTCGAAGGTGAGATAGACACCCGAGGGCGCTCCATGCACTACGATCCACTCGGAGAAATTCGCGGCCCACCGAGGAGGGAGTTCGTTCAAGAAGCTCATTGATTAAGAACACTCCAACGTCCAACCAACCGCGGCGGGCTGGTTGTAGTGTCCCGTTTCCGTTGCCGCAGGTTCACGCAACCAACCGCAGCCGGTTGGTTGTAGGGGGTGAGGCAAAGGATTAACTGCTTGCAACACTGCTAATCCTTCCATTGTACTTTTCCAAAAGCGCCAGCGACGGCCATCGCGACAATTATCGGCGGATGCAGTAGTTCGGCGATAAGAAAATCAAATGGCTGGATCCGGTCGCCATAGAGTCGCCCGCCGGTCGCCAGCAAGGCGCAGTCAACCACAAGCTTACCTCCAAATGCGATGACCGCAGTGGAAAATGACGCGCCCATGAAGCAAAGCAATGGCGTTAAAGTAAGCGCGAGATAAAACATGAAGACGCCGGTGAGTGCAAGCTTCTTCGACCATGCATAGTGAAGCGTTTTTGAACCCCATCTGACGCGCTGACGCCAGACCTCCTTGACCGAAGCAGGCGGGCGAGTCTGGACGACGGCAGACGATCCGGCAGCGGCAACGACAGGAATTCCTGCGTGAACAAACTTGTCCATCAACAATTCATCGTCGCCGGAAACGAAGCCTTCGACTCCAAGCCAACCTTTTACCAGATCGAATGACTTCCGGGTGTAGGCGATACTCGCGCCGCTGCAATTAAAGGGCGAACCCGCGGTCGCGAGTCCGGCGGAAAGGATTTCCTGAGAGGTGAAGTCGAGTGCTTGAAGACGTTGCCAAAATGGCGGCTTGGCGCCGATATCGAATCTCGCCTGTCCAATCACCATGCCGCCGTCGGATGGAATGGCTGCCACGAGCGACTTCAGCCAACCGGGATGGCAGCGGCAGTCCGCGTCAGTAGCGGCGATGATCTCCCCGGCAGCGGCTTCAATCCCCTTATTCAGAGCCGCTTTCTTCGGGCTCCACCCGGGAAGGATGACTGTCTGTTGTATCAGGCGAATTCGTGTGTCTCGTTCGATATATGCGCAAGTGATTTCAGAGGTGCGGTCGCTGGAGCGGTCGTCGATGACGATGATCTCGAAATTGGGATAGTCTTGTAAGGCGAGACTATCAAGGGTAGATCCGATCTCGTCTTGCTCGTTGCGCGCAGCCAGAATAACCGAAACAGAAGGGAAGCGATCAGTGCGGCGGTCATCCGGCGAAGCGACCGGCTTGATCTTGCGCAAATGGAGAATGCCTCGTAGAGCGGTCAGGATGAATCCGATATAGACGACTCCGCCGAGACTAAGCGCCGTAATCCATATTACGTTCATTTGCTCGCAGTTCCGGTCTGCCCGAGTTGAAGCCTTCCGACAAACAACAGTCCGGCGATTGCAGGGATCGCGACGTTAATCGCAAAGAGCAGCATTGAGGCGTTGAAGGCTGCTTCAGAAGTGACGCCAAACTGCCCGAAGAACTGTACCGAGACGAGCTGGTCGATGCCGAGATCGCCAATGGCAATAGGAAGCGCTGATTTGGCAAGGAGAATGGCAGAAGCACCGCGCGCCGCTGGAAGGAATTCGAGCGCTCCGAAAGCATTGATAAGGAAATAATACTGAGCGAGGAAGACAAACTGATGCAGGAGCGTCCAGATCAGCGTCACCCGCGCCTGCTTCGGGGCAAAGCGATCCAGCCCTCCCATTAACTGCGCTACGCGCTCGCCCTTGGGCAGCATCAACTGGGCGGCGTAGAGTAAGCTTCTGACCGGGCGAGGATCGAGCGCGAAGAAAAGCAAGATGAAATCGACAACCGCGAGCAACGCGATCATCGAGACCAGTACATAGCCGCTTGCAAAGTCGAGCGCCCAAGGAAGTGTGAAGAGCGCCGGCAATCCGAACGCGGCGGTGCAGCCAAGATTATAGAACTTGTCGATGACCGTTAAGCCGACCAGTTTGAGCGGATCGGTTCCTTTGATCAACAGTGAACGGCCATATTCCCCAATACGCCCGGGCGTCACAATTCCGAAGGCAAAACCGCCGAGCATCGAACCGAGCGTTTCGCCGATGGTCGCCTCAGGACGGACCAATCTTACTAAATAAGCCCACTTCCGCTCCTGAAGGAAAAGGTTGACCGGCATCAACAGCGCGGCGAACATGACGAGGTCGTAACGAGCAGCCTTAAGCGCCTCCCAGATAGGGCGCGGCTTCAGCGTATAGAACATCATCGTCAGGAGTGCGAGGCCGACGGCGATCTTAATCCAGAGAAAAAGGCGACGGTTCATAGAGGGAAATGGACTCACTACAAGGAGGATGGGCGTCCCTGCCCGTCCATGATTTGAGTTCGGCAGTCTTTGGACGGGCAGGGACGCCCATCCTCCTGATCGTCAGGCGGGCGTGACAACCCAGATCTGCTCCCCCCCTGCCCGGAAAAGTCCCCGCTTGAAGTCGCCGTAGAGTTCCAGAACTTTAAAACCGCAGAGTTCGAACAGGTGATGCATCTCCCAGCGGAAGATGTAGCGAAGTTTGAAAGAGAAAAATGTGCTCTTGAGAATAGAGTCGTCCGGCCCGAATTCAACGAAATTGCGCAACTCCTCGATGGTCTGCTCAGTGATGTTGTAGTCCCATGTTGACCACTCTTTCACGGCGTTGCCGGTGGTCGGGTGCGTGAAGCGATTCATCAGTTTTTGCACGTTTCTGAAGCGTTCGCTGTGATCGAGCACTTCTCGGAGGTCCGGGTCAAAAAAGTTCAAGATCAGCTTTCCACCGGGATTCAGGTGGTTGCGAACGTTGATCAGCGTGCTTTTCTGGTCTTCGACGGTCGTCAGGCAGATGAAAGCTCGAAACGGGATCGTAATAAGGTCGAATTTCCGGTTGAGCTGAAAACTGCGCATATCGCCTTGCAGGAGGGTGATCCGTTCGGCGATCTCAGGATCGAGTTCGGCGACCTTCCGGCGCGCGATGGCTAACATGTCTTCGGAGATATCTATCCCGACAACTTCAATCCCGGCGATGGCGGTAGGGATGGTGATTCGACCAGTTCCACAAGCAAGTTCGAGCATCGGTTTGCCGCATTTAACGGCCTCTTCGACGTAGTATTGCTTATCGCCGGTGTCGTAGTCGGAATAATCTATATCGTAAAGTTCGGCGTCAAGGCCGGTATATTGTTCGAGAGCGGAGTCGATGATTTTGCTACCCAAGCTGTTGAATAGATAAATAGATGCAATATAAAACCGTTACCAATATGGCAGTTACGCGGACGCGCTTTGTTACTTCCCTTGCTTACTCAGCATTCGGTTGACGGTGTACCCGAAAAACGAGAGTTTCGAGAGGTAATCCTCCGACGGCGAGTCCGGTTTGGAGGGATCGACATAAAGATATGGCAATCCTTCGGTGCAGTTGCGGCACATTGGGATTTGATCGCGTTGATTTTGGACAATCTTATAAAATTCTACCAGTGGACCGTGCTTCCAAATGTTGCGGAAGGATTGCTTGAAAATGTTACCGAATGGCGCGAAAGTTTTAAGGTAAAAACAGCATGGATAGACGTCTCCATTCCAAGCGATCAACATCGTGTAACTCAGTCGGAGGCAGCCTTCTCGCACGCGCTTCATCCGCAACATTCCGCCGTTGTGTTCATAGCGCCAGAGTCGAGGATCCGCGGGGAGTTGCTTCAGTGATTCAGGATCTTCTAATCTTTCGACGCGAAGAGTTTTAAACTTGACAGCGTTGGCTCCCCACGCGAGCGCCAGACGCTTCACTTCAGCGAACTGCGCAGGATCCTGATTCGAAAGCAGACATTCAGCGACGATGTAGGGATAGCGAGAGCCTTGTTCCTGTTTGGCTTTCGCGAGCAGAGCGATTCCGGTCGCCACATCTTTCAACGAGCCGCCGGTCCTGAACTGTCTGTATGTTTGTTCGTCAGCGCCGTCAACAGCGATGGAAATCTCGGTCAGCCGCGCTGCTACCAACCTGCGGGCCGTATCGCCCTGACGGAGAAGCGTTCCATTGGTGTGAGTGTGAGTGCGGATCAATCGCGCTGACGCAGCGGCGACCATCTCGGGAAAATCCGGCGCAGCAAGCGGCTCGCCTCGATGCCAGAGATTGAGCATTCTGACGGTCCGAGGGAGCCGGTCGAGGATGGAAATGAAGTCATACAGCGTCATCAGCCCGCCCCGATCCTGACCGGAGGCCGTCGGGCAACCGGGGCACTTCAGGTTGCAGACTGCTGAAGGCTCGACCCAGAGCATTACAGGAGTTGGAAGACGGAGCATGGTTTCTCTTGAGAGCGACCACTGTCACCGCCCCGTCGGTGACAGTATATCAAATCGTCTGAACTGTTGTGGACATCATTTGCCATCACCCACGGGGCGGCGAGGGCGAGAATGCAGGTTGACTCAGAATGTCAGCGCCGTTTCAATCGTCATAATTCGCGTCGGCTTGCCGTGATGGTAAATTGACTTGTTGTCGTAAATCAGGCTAACGCCCGGTCCGACTTCGGTGCCGATCCGGTACCCCATCACGGTTCCGTCTGCATCGGTCGAGAATAGCTTATCAGCGTTTGGTTGCGAGAAGTAAACCTCGGCGAGAGTAACCTTAGGAATGAACTTTTTCAGCAGCGACGCTTTGGCGTAAAGCGACTTACCGGGCTCGCCGCCGCCATAGCTCATATGCTGGTAAGATCCATAGATATCAACGAATCCAAAGACATTCCAGCCGGCGTCAGCCCAAATTCCTTGCGCGGACGGAAGGTTTTCCAGCGTGGACTCGCGGGTTTTGTATGAATTGCTCGCTTCGTCCCAGAAAACGCGCTCGGTTTCATACGCCATATCGAAATAGTCAGCCATGAATTGGGCTTCGAAGATGCGATATTCTACTCCGGCGAAAACAGGCCCCATCTTGGCGGAGAGTCCAGGGACGGTGTAGCCGCGACCGAAGTCGATAATCTGTACAGCTTGTGCATAAGCCCAAAGACTGAACTTCTCACCGTCGATGAGCGGAACTCCGACGTCGAGTCCGATTTCCGTAACCGGATCTTTCAGATCGGCAATCGAGGGAGCAGGGTGCATAATGTCCGGCAGCGCTCCAATGGCGATAAGTTGTTCGATCTGAGACAGGTTGTTATTCAGGATGCCTTTAATGTCGCTGATCTGGCGGCCGTCATTTGAGCCGGGAAACATATCGAGGCGATCCGGGATGCCGTCATTATCGGTATCAAGCGCGCCGAGATACTGATTCCCGTCATAAGCGATATTGGCTCCGAATCGAACAGGCAGCAGTAAGGGTACGTCCATAGTAAACCGGGCGGCAACCAGTCCGGGGCTTTCGATTTCCTTGAAGTTGCCGACCACCGTCTCGACCATAATGTTGGCAGCGTGAACTTCTGAGTGCATCCCGACACGCCGTACCGACGGCCACTCGATGGCGTTCTGGTAGCGCCGCATCATCAAGCCGTAGCCAAGAGTGATCGGTTCAAGCGAACCAACGCGGATATAGAATGGATCTCCTGATTGTCCCCAGCGGACGTAATAGAGCTTATCTACGATGTCTTCAGAGCCGTCCCAATCTTCCTTTCGGATGTTCCCATCAGCGTCGAAGTAGAGTGACAGGTCGAGCCCGACTCCAAATTTGCCGATGGAGATATCGGGCCGGAAGCTGAAGTACTGGTATCCGACTCCGTTAATAACGGTCGCTCCGACTGCGCCGTTCATTTTCAGTCCGAGTCCGCTTCCTGATCCCCCCTGTGCAAATGCGGAGGACAATGGGAGAAAGACGCATACGACGAGTGCGAATGCTGTCAGTATGGCTGTGAGTGATCGAGGCGAGGTTGTGCGCCGGATCATTTAATCCTCATTGTTTAGGGCTTCGCTTTGATAAAAGTCGAGCCGTTGGTGGAAAGTAATGTGTTTCACTAAAGATAACCGATAATTATGGGTGAGGCAACGAGATTTCGTTTAAGATTACGAGAAGTTGCGCCGTTATCGAAATTGATCTGCAACACAGCGCGCTGGTGGATTAGTATCAGCGATTGAGTTTTGACGTTTGCGTTTCCACATCCCTTCTCCTGCTTCGTATTACCTTCACATCGAAATGTTTCGCTTAAATACCAAAATCTATAATTTCATGCGTCATCCTATTCTCGCTGGCCTGCTCTTCCTTTCGCTTGTGCTCCTCGTCTGGCAGCTTTGGGGAACAGGAAGCGCGGGAGGCGCTCTTAAACTTGAATTTCCAGAAAATACAATGAAAGCTCCCGAATTCCCGTCCGGTATGCAGTGGCTGAACACCGACCGTCCACTGAAGCTTGCCGACCTGCGCGGCAAGGTCGTGCTCCTCGATTTTTGGACTTATTGCTGCATCAACTGTATGCATATCATTCCGGATCTGAAACGGCTTGAAGCGGAATTCCCCAATGAGCTGGTCGTGATAGGCGTCCACTCGGCGAAGTTCGCGCAAGAGGGCGAGACCGCCAACATCCGGCAGGCGATTCTCCGCTACGAGATCAAACACCCGGTCGTTAACGACAAGAACTTCGTGGTTTGGCAGAGCTACGCCGCTCGCGCCTGGCCAACCGTTGTGCTGATCGATCCGGAAGGACGGATTGCCCAGACCGAAGCGGGCGAAGGAACTTACGGGCAGTTTCGTGACTCTATCCAACGCTTGATTGAGATCTACGATGCAAAGCAGATGCTCAATCGCACGCCGCTGAGTCTGAAAACAGAAGGCGAGACGGCGCCGGAAGGTTATTTGTCTTATCCAGGGAAGGTCTTGGCTGCTGTCATTCCCACGAAGGCGGGAATCCAGGCAAACGACAATAATGAAGATTCTCTACTGGATTCCCGCCTTCGAGGGAATGACAACGCTGTCCTTTTTATTTCCGACCAGAACCATAACCGCATCGTCATAACCAATCCTGATAAAGGTGGAGTTCTCGCTATCATCGGTTCAGGCGAGATCGGTTTCAAGGACGGCTCCTTCGAAGACGCCTCCTTCAATCACCCTCAAGGAATGGCGCTGGTCGGCTCAAAGCTCTATATCGCCGATACTGAAAACCACTCCGTGCGCGAAGCAGACTTCGAGACACGTCAGGTAACGACGCTCGCGGGCAACGGGAAGCTGTCGTCGGGTTGGGGAGGATCATCGGGGTACGGAACAAAGATCGCGCTCAGTTCGCCGTGGGATTTAGCGGTGAGGGACAGCCTGCTTTATGTAGCGATGGCGGGAACGCATCAGATCTGGACGATCCGCCTGACGGACGGTTACGCCGCTCCGTTCGCGGGGTCGGCGCGAGAAGGGTTGCTGGATGGAATCCGGCAGAGAGCCTCGCTTGCTCAGCCGTCGGGATTGGCTCTCTTGGGTGACCGGCTCTATTTTGCCGATAGCGAGGTTTCAGCAATCCGGTATGTGGAACTTGACGCGCCTGAAGGGCGAGTCGGGACTATTGTCGGACTTGATCTGTTCGAGTTCGGCGATAAAGACGGCGTCGGCGATGCGGTGAGGCTCCAGCACCCGCTCGGAGTAGCGACCGACGGAAAGTTGCTCTATGTGGCGGACACATATAACAGCAAGATCAAGGTGATCGATCCTCAGACGCGTACAGCGAAGACGTTCTTCGGAAGCAAGGCAGGCTTGCAGGACGGCGAAGGAAAAGGCGCCCAGTTTTACGAACCGGGTGGTTTATGCTTCCACAATGGCAAACTCTACATCGCGGATACTAATAATGGCAGGATTCGCGTCGCTGATTTGGCGACGATGAAAGTGACGACTTTGGATACTGATGCTGATGTTGATGCGGAGAAGGGAGGGAACGTGGAGGTTGGGGTTGGGGAAGGGAGTATTCTGGCGCGTTTCACTCTACCGGAAGGGATGAAGCTGAACCTCGAGGCGCAAGTTGTGTTGACTTTGGTGGATGGCGGCGGAGTCGCAACTGCAAAAGAGGGAGCGTCGGTTGCCTACACTCCCGGGAAGTATAAGACCACCTATGAGCTGCCGGTTACTTGGCGGGAGGGGAGTGGAGACGTAGTGATCGAGGTGAATTTCGTCTATTGCGGGGAGCAGAACCCGACGGCCTGCTATCCGGGGCATAAGAAGCTCGTGCTGAAGGTGAAGGTTGTTCCGGGAGGCAGCGCGGACGCAAAGGTGGAGGTCGATATGCGGTAGGCAAAACTTTAGTGGGGCAGGTCGTCCCGACCTGTCCTGTCCGCCGTTTCCGCGTAGGATAAGCGTCCCCGCTTGTCAATTTCGCCGGTAGAACGGGCGTTCCGCCCGTTTTTGTACTTCCCCGCCCCAGTTGAATACACCGCCGATAATAGCCGAGCTGTTGTTTCCGCCGGATGGATTTGCATTTAAAGTTCGCTACTTCAGCGTGCATGGAGTTTGAGTTCAAACTTCAGTTTGTTCCACCTCTGCGCGGCCTTCCAAACCACCCTCTTGAATCCTTTCGAGGCGGCCTAAATAGTTGCACTTTTAAACCCTTAACTCTTGACAAATTCTCATTTATTGTAATATATTAGAACCGACTCGTCCAGAGCTGACAGACTCTCTTTTAGTCATTGCGGCTTTGGAAGCCGAAGATGCTTGTGAAGAAGAGCGCAGTATCTCTCAAAACGGTTGTATTCGTGTCAACCATGGACTGATCACTGCACTTCAAATATGAAATTTAGAATTTAAATGAGTCTGTTATGGAGCTTTTCCCGTGAATACGAAATTTCTCGCTGGAGTATACTGTCTTACGCTACTCCCGGTTCAACTGATTGCCCAACCCGGAGTGCATTGGGCGCGGATGTTCGATGGCGGTCGTCGGGAATTATTCACTGACATCTATGCCGTATCGGACGGCGGTTATGTGATGTGCGGCTACCAGCGTGACCTAACGCATGCTCCGGACAGCACGTATGACGCTTGGGTCGTGAAAGCGGATGACGAAGGACGTCAGGAATGGCTCAAAAGTTTCGGCGCTTTAGGAGTAACGGATCAAGCCAATGGCGTAATTGAAACCGACGATCAAGAATTTATGGTAGTCGGAACTCGGAACCATCTTGTAGCTGTCTGGTTAATCAGTTCGGACGGGGATTTAATCTGGTCGAACGACTATGGGAATCAGTATGCTAGCGGTCAAGCGGCTATCGAATTAAAATCTGGTGAATATGTCATTGCCGGCAAGTCAGAGCATCGACCTTATTTACTCTGCATCAATCATGCTGGCGATGTCTTGTGGGAGCGTCAGTATGGTGAGGGAAGCAGGGAGACACTCGAAGCTTTGCGGGAAACAGAGGGCGGGATTGTTGCTGCGGGATCTTCCTGGTTCAACGGCTCGCCATATTGGCGAGCGCCAATCCTAAAAGTTGATTTTAATGGCGATCAGGTATGGCTCAACTATTTGACGCCTCAAAACTGCCAAATGAGCCACTCAATGGTCTCCCGACTGGAGGGCGGATTTGCGTTGGTTGGAGAATTCTGGAACGGAGACGGCAACAATGACATGGACAATGCTTTCTTCCTAACCGACGAAGACGGGAATCTTGTGGATTCCGAACGCATTGATTTTGGTGAAGATTGTGTCGATATGTGCGCTGGAATTGTGCGATTGGGCGCTCTTGGGTATGCCTTTGTTGGGACTAACGCCAATTGGGGTCGCCCTCAGGCGATTTGCGTCACCCCAGCAGGTCAAATTCGCTGGACAGCCCAATATGAAATGGACCGTTACCTTGAAAACGCCGCTGTCAGCCCGGCGAGTTTTCAATCTGTCATACAGGCGCATGACCAATCCATCATGGCTTGTGGCAGCGTTAGCGCAGGAGATCAACTCACCAATGGGCTGTTAATGAAACTTGAACCCGAACCTCAACCGCAGTTTCTATATTGGGAGCCGGAAGATACTGTATTCAGCATTTTACCCAACGACACGGTTAATTTCATGGTGCGCGCCCAAGGTCCGCAGGGCTTCGAATTGGAGTGCGCCTGGTTTATCGAAGACAGCGTTATTGCATTTAACGATTCAGTAACCGTCGTATTTGATTCGCTCGCACTTGGAGTTTACGATGTTCAATGCCGCCTCACCGTCGGTCAGTCGGTTATTGCTATCACCTGGCATGTCAACATCGTCGAACTTTACATCAGCAATTATACTCCTGACTTCCTCGCCCTTACTATCCGTCGCGGCTCCTCCCAATCCTTCTCCCTCGACACCGTCCGCGCTGTGGAAGGTGATCAAGTTGAGTATCAGTGGACGTTGACCGATCTGAACACCTTTGAGAGAGAAGAGACCGGCACGGAGGCCAGTGCTACCGTCGAGTTCCTCAGAAGCGGGAATTACCGGATGGAAGGATTGGCGTACCGGGGAGAGTCGAGCGACAATGTGATCTGGACGATTGCAGTCCGGTCGGCGATCCTCGACTTCTGGCCTCGGAGCCTTCGACTCTCTGTTCTGCCCGATTCATCGGGCGAGTTCGGCGTGATTCCGTTCAACTCGGAGTCTGACAGCCTTAGCTATCGGTGGGAAGTGGATGGGGATTCGGTAGGAAGCGATTCGACAGTCACGCTCAGGTTTGTGTGGGATGGTCAAGCGGGAAGCTCAACCTACGCGGTGTATGCCATTGTGATGGACGGGGCGGAAGGGGATACGGTCAGGTGGGAAGTGACTGTACAAGATCCGAACGCAACCCCCCCTACCCCCCCTTCAATAGAAGGGAGGGAGGTTCCCGCCACATTTGGAATTGTGTCGGCAAGTCCGAATCCGTTTAACTCGTCGACGACGATTCGGTACACGACTAGCGGGGACGCTTATCCTACGCGGAAAACGACGACAAGCAGGGACGCTTATCGTACCCGGTTGACAGTGCACGACTTGACGGGAAGGGAAGTTGCAAGGCTGGTGGATGAGAGGGCTCAGCAATCCCCGCCTTCGCGAGGAGGCTCCTACGCGGTTACGCTCAATGGGAAAGACCTACCGGCGGGGATATACCTTGTGAGGTTGCAGGCGGGGGAAATACAAAGAACCGCGAAGGTTGTGCTGGTCAGGTAAGTGTAAAAGTAGGACATGTTCAATTATGGTGAGGCAATCTGAGTCAGTAGAAAAATCTCACGGATCGGTAGGACGGGGCTCTGTACCCGTCCCTATGAGCACGAACTAATTGGCTGGACGGGTACGGAGCCCCGTCCTACCGGTCATAAGGCTCGGTCATTAGTTTTATCGACAGACTCAATCTCAGCTGGATTTTCCTGATCGACTCGCTTTACTTTAGTAGCGTGTCTGTCAGCGCAGCGTATGCATCAGAAGGCTAATCTCTGATTTGTTTCAGCGACCGGAATCATATTTTTCTGAGAAGATCATGCTTCGACGCACTCTATTCTGTGTACTTGCCGCCTGTTTACTGTTTGTGGCGCCCAGAGTTAACCTCAGCGCCGCCTCCCTCGTTTCTATCGACGCCTCCACCGACCTTGCTAAGTTGATCGAAGCCGGTTTCGACGTCGAATACAGCCCCGCCGAGGACTTCGCCGCGGTCACTCTCGCGGACGCGGCGGACAGCCTCGCCTTTCTTTCTCTCAACATACCTTTTGAAGTCATCCACGCCGATCTGCAAACCTTCTACGCCTCGCGGCTTCATCCCGGACGGGACGACATGGGCGGCTATCGCACTCTTTCAGAAATCAACGACGAAATGGACGCTCTGCACGACGACTTCCCCGATATCGTCGGCGAACCTTTCAGCATCGGTCGGTCAGTTGAAGGGCGCGACTTAATGGTTGTGAAGATCTCGGACAATCCCGACGAAGACGAGGATGAGCCGGAGGCGTTCTTCAATGGATTAACTCACGCCGACGAAGTAATAAGCCCTGAGATACTCTTCGAGGTAATGCATCTGCTGACCGACGGTTATGGAGAAGACGACCGGATGACGCGCCTCGTGGACGAGCGGGAGTTGTTCTTTCTTCCTTGCGTCAATCCGGACGGTCTCGCCTATATGGAGCAAGTTGCGCCGGGTGGCGGCGGCGGCTGGCGCAAGAACCGACGGGTGAATATCGATTTTACCATCGGCGTGAACATCAACCGCAACTTCGGCTACGAGTGGGACCACGACGACCGGGGATCGAGTCCCAATCCATCTTCGCCGAATTATCGCGGTGTTGCGGCTTTCTCTGAACCCGAAACGCAAGCGCTGCGAGAGTTCACCAACGACCGCAACTTCAGAACTTCGATCTATTTCCATGCCGCTGGCAATCAGATAATGTATCCATTCGGTTATGATACACTTTCGCCGGACGAACCTGATTCTACTATTTATGAACGGCTCGCTGCTCACATGAATGGCGACGGCGATTATCGCATCTATCGTCTTTCGCGCTCTGGGCGGGGAAACGGCTGTTCGACTGATTGGATGTTTGCTTCGGAAGAGCACGGGAAGGTTTATGACTTCTTAGTGGAAGTTGGAACCATCTTCGGTGATGGTCACTGGCCGGTTCGTGAACGAGTGCCCGAATTGGTTGCGGAGAACGTCGAGAAAGTGCTGGTCGCCGCTGAATACGCCGATGAACCGGCTCGAGTGCTTCCGCCAATGCCAGTTGAAAACCTGTCCGCTTTAGTGGACCATCGTTGGCGAGCGGCGATCTCGTGGGATTCTTCAAACGATGAGATAAATCCAGCGGCGTCACATGTGATCGCAGGGCGTGGTAATATTGGGGAGTGGAGTATAATCGATGCGATTGGCAACGACACTATCTGGCGCCGGGATTATCGCGAACTCGGAGAACTATGTTTCTTCAAGGTGATGGCGATTGACGCCGAAGGAGATTCATCGGACTGGTCAGAGGCGGTGGAATTGGAATGGCCAGATCAGCTTGACAGTCTGGAACTCCACTTCCGGCGCGGCTGGAACTTCATTTCCTTGAATGTCTCTCCCGAACATGCACTTTGGATAGATCCCAACGGGCCGGACGTAGAGAGGCTATTCAATTCTCTGTTCGAGGTTGAGCAACAATCGCCGATTCTTTTCGTAAAGGACGCTCGTGGACGTTTTTGGGCGCCGGGGCGGTTGAATAACATTCCCTACTGGGATCTGCTCGCAGGCTATTATGTATTGACTGATTCAGCGTTTAGCGTGACCATTCGCGGATTGCCGATCCCCGCGAATCTGGAGATACCGTTAACGGAAGGATGGAACTCGGTCGCCTTCTTACCGGGCGTTGCGATAGAATGTGCGGCGCCCGATTTAGAGGCGATTTCCTCAATCGCTGACCACACTTTGGTCGCTAAGAATGGGTGGGGGAATTTTGCTCTTCCGAGGATGGAGTTTTCGAATATGCCTGCATGGGTGCCGGGAAGCGGTTATTTGATATGGAACGATTCGACCGTCACATTGGTCTATCCTGACGAGTGACAGAAAAGAATGTCCGTCCTACTGAACGCAGCACTGCCTAATAAAGCGGAACCCCGACCAACTGGCCGGGGTTCCTGTTTATATTCTATGAGCCACTGATTGGAATCGAACCAACGACCTGATCATTACGAATGACCTGCTCTACCGACTGAGCTACAGTGGCGGGGGAAAGTTGAGAGTTACGAGTTGAGAGTTCAAAGTTGCGAACCAAAAAGGTATGCAATAGAACACGTTTATGCAAGTCTCCTCTCAACTCTCAACTCTCAACTCTCAACTCTCAACTCCTACGCCATTATCGAATATCCCCCGTCCACCACAATCGACTGCCCCTGTATCATTCGCGCCTTGTCGCTGCAGAGCAGCAACACCACATCCGCCACATCCTCCGGCGTCAGCAGCCTTCCGAGAGGCACTCTTTTGCGTGTATTCTCGAGGATCTCCTCACGGTTCGGGAAGTGCTTTAACGCTTCGGTATCGACCGCCCCAGCTTGCACCACGTTCACATTGATTCCGCACGGTCCCATCTCGACGGCGAGATGCCGCACCAGAGACTCCAACGCCGCCTTGGATGACCCGACCGCCGCGTAGTTTGCGATTGCCCGCACGGCTCCGAGACTTGATACCGCGATGATATGACCACCTGTCTGCATCAGCTTGGCGGCGCCTTGCGACAACGGCAGCAGCGCTCGCGCGTTGATGTTCATTGCCCAGTCCCAATGCTTGGTCGTGAGTTGGAACGACGGTTTGAGCACTCCCGATGCAGCGTTCGACACCAGAATATCGAGCCGCCCGAACTCGCGCTCGATCTCCTCGAACATGGCGAGGATATCTTCATCCTCAGCGACGTTGGCTCTCACCACGAGACACTTCACTCCGTTGGCGCGAATCGCTTTGGCGGTTTCTTCGGCTTCGGTCTTCTTGCGGAGGTAGTTAATGACGAGGTGAACGCCGTGTTCGGCGAGGCGGATCGCGATAGCTCTCCCGATGCCTCGCGACGATCCGGTCACGAGCGCGACGCGGTTCTTCAGTTCTTCCATAGACTCTTGATCTATCCTTCAATTTGCTTTTTAAGCCGGGGGATTAGCGATGTTGAGGAGTGCAGTTTTTCTGGTCTATCCATTCCACCGGACGACTTGAACGTGCAAGGTGTCGTTTGCTAACTCTAAGCCATTTCCGTCATTGACATAAGCATAGATTACAGCCAATCCCTCGGCGCGCCCGGTGAACGTCACCAGCGAAGAGAATCCTCGCGCCGAATCCGGTTCGGTGATAGCATACGGCGTTATTGTCGCAAGCCCCGCGGGTTCAACCTCAAAGTGAACCATGGCTCCCCGCTGAGCTTCTCCGGACGGATTATAGAAATGCCCGGAAACGTATAGATTCTGCCCGATGGGCGCTTCTCGCGATACGTTTGAGAGAAGCGAGATCTCCAGCCCATAATGCGCCGGCGGCGTCGGTGTGCGAGTCGGCGTCTCGCATGATACGACGAATAGTGTTGCGATGATGGCGCCCGCCGAAGCCAACAGCGCCGTTAAACTCATTTTCATCTCAAAGCTCCCTTGTTCAAGTGACTCTTCCTAATGTGATACGTAGATGATGTTAGCTGAAAGCGGCCAAGCAGCTTTCTCTGTGCAAGAATTACAGTTACTTCTTTGCCAGCGACACAATATCCTTACTCTCTAACGTCCGCTTCGGAGCGCCTTTCGTCGCCGCTGCTATCATCGCCAAGCCTACCTCTACGGTATTGCAGACATATTTCGGCAGTTTCTTCAGCAGCGGATAGAGGAATCCGGTGAACTTGTAGAACTTCCACGACGGTTTAATGCCCTTTAGAGGCTGAATAAAGCCAGGTCTAAAGCAGTACGCCTGCTTAAATCCCATACTGAGGATCTGATTTTCTGCACGCCCTTTGACCCTCGCCCACATCATTGAACTCTTCAGCGTTGCGTCCGTTCCGGCGCCGGTTAAAAGGCAGAACACTACGTCCGGGGAAGTTTTCAGCAGCGTTTCACTTAACTTCACCGGAAAGTCATAGCTAATCCGCCTATATTCCGCTTCTTTCATTCCGGCGCTTGAGGTCCCGAGGCAGAAGAAGCAGGCGTCGAATCCCGTGAGATTGCTCTCGATCTTACTATAATCGCAGAAGTTGTCGTGAATGATCTCAGTTAGCTTGGAGTGTTTCACTCCGTACGACCGCCTTCCGAGCGCGACTACTTTATCGACTGTTTCACTTTCGAGACATTCGATCAGCACACCGCTCCCGACCATACCTGTGGCGCCAGTGAGAAGAACTTTTATAGGCATAGTTTCTGTTTGGTTTGGATCATCCGACTTCAATCTCGCCGTGCATGTACTCAACTACTTTGCCAGACATTTTCACCCGTTCACCAGCCAGCTCACACCAAAGCTCCCCTCGTCTTCTCGATAGCTGGCGCGCAAATAGCTTTGTCTTGCCGAGCCGATCTGCCCAATAAGGTATCAAAATGCAGTGCGCCGAGCCGGTCACCGGGTCTTCGTCGATGCCGAATTTGGGTATGAAAAATCGCGAGACGAAATCGGAATCGTCTCCGGGAGCGGTAACTGCAATGCCGGAGACGTCAGGGATAGCAGCCAGCTTCGAGAAGTCGGGCTTCAAATTGAGGATCTGCTGCTCATGCTCGAAAACGGCCATTAAGCGATTGGAGTCGAACAGCAGCGCCGGCTCCGCTCCGAGAGCCTCAGCTACATCGGATCGCAGGGATGTCGGCTTGAATGAGATCGATGGGAAGTCGAGAGTGATCAGATCTCCATTACGACTGACAGCCAGTTTGCCGCTGAGTGATTCGAATTCGATAGCGTGGGCGTTCTCGTTGAAATATCTGAATATGATATAGGCGCTGCCGAGCGTGGCGTGACCGCAAAGCTCAATCTCCTGAACCGGCGTAAACCAACGGATGGCGTAATACGCCGTTCCGTTCTTGACTCCCTGCCGTTTATCAGGGACGATAAATGCAGTTTCAGAGAGATTGTTCTCCACCGCAATCTTCTGCATAACTCCGTCCGGAAGCCATTGCTCAAGCGGAACAACGGCGGCGGGATTACCTCCGAAGAGCGTCGAAGTAAAAGCATCGACCTGATAAATAGGTATTTTCATACTACCATTCCTCAAAACTCCTCATCGCCCCTTTTCTTCTGCCTTCTTTCTTCTTTATCTCCGCGCCAACCTCGGGTCCATCGCATCCCTGAGACCTTCGCCTACGAGATTCAGCACCGTCACAGTCAGGAAGATCGCCAGCCCGGGGAAGGTCGTCAGCCACCATCCCGCCGGGAGGATCTCGCGCGCCTTGGCGAGAATCGAGCCCCACGACGCCGTTGTTGGGGGGACACCGAAGCCAAGGAACGACAGGCTCGACTCGGTCAGAATCGCCACGGCTACGCCAAAGGTCGCCGAGACAAACACCGGAGCCAGCGCATTCGGAAGAATGTGCCGGAAAATGATCCTCGACCAACCGAAACCGAGCGCTCGGGCTGCTTGCACGTAGTCAATGTTGCGCAGCCGTAGAAATTCGCCGCGCACCAGTCTCGCCACTCCAGCCCAGCCGGTGACGCCGATGACGATCATAATGTTGTAGATGCTCTGTGGCAGGTAGGCGACAATAGCGATGATCAGAAAGAAGGTCGGGAAGCAGATCATCAGTTCGATCATACGCGAAATCAGCACGTCCACCCACCCTCCGAAATACCCCGCCATACTGCCAAAAATCACGCCGATTGTGATGTAGATCGACACCGCTACTACGCCGATTGAAAGGCTTATGCGAGTGCCGTGGATCAGCCTGCTCATCAAGTCTCGCCCGGTGTCGTCCGTGCCAAGCCAGTGCCTCCACGACGGCGGCGTGATAACCGAGTTCAGGTCGAAGTCGTTGGGACTGAAGGGGATCGGGGGGAAGAGTACCCAGTCGAGGCTTTGGGCTTTAGGCTTTAGGTCTTGGTTTTCTTTCCCATCAGCATTAGCATCAGCATCAAGTTCAATCAGTTTCTTGAACTTTTTATTCCGGAATTCCGGCTGCCATTCAGCGATGTCAAGATCGACCAAATAACCGCGCACAACCGGAAAATAGACCTTACCGTCCCATTTGATAGCGAGCGGTCGGTCGTTGGCGATAAAATCCGCCGCCAGTGCAATAACGACCAACAGCCCGACGACTGCCAGCCCGACTGTCGCCAACTTGTTCCGCTTGAACTGCTTTGCAACTAATGCAAAGTAGGACGCGGACTTTATTTTGGATTTTGGATTTTGGATTTTGGAATTCTCTGCTTACGATGCGTAGGTATGCTGTCTCGACGACAAAGATCTTTAAATTGAATGATTAATAGTCGTTAGGATGGATTGGAAATCCACCCTAACGACTTATCATTCCCCACAGAAATACTCGCTTACTTGTCCACCAACTCGCGGGTGTCACGGGCGATCACAAGCTCCTCATTGGTCGGGATTACGATCACGCGAGCCTTGCCGCCTTTGTCCACGAAGCGCTCCTCTTTTGACGGAGCGTTATTCTTTGCCGTATCGAGCTTTAGACCGAGGAACTCCAAGCCGGAGATGGATCTCTCGCGGACAATGCTGGAATTTTCCCCGATTCCACCGGTGAAGACGACTCCGTCCAAGCCGCCCATCGCCGCCGCGTATGCGCCGATGTACTTTTTGACGCGGTAGCAGAAGACGTTCAGCGCCATATCCGCCCGGGCGTTGCCTTTGGCGGATTCGCTCTCGATTTCCCGCATATCATTCGAGACTCCCGACAGTCCGAGCAGTCCGCTGTGCTTGTTGATCAGGTTGTTCGCGTCGCCAACGGTGATCTCTTCGTGCCCCATGATGTGTAGCAGCGCCGCCGGATCGAGGTCGCCGGTGCGAGTTCCCATCAATAAGCCTTCCGCGGGTGTGAATCCCATCGTCGTATCGACCGAGATACCTTTGCAGACCGCCGCAGAACTACAGCCGTTGCCGAGATGCGCCGTGACTAACTTTAGTGTGTTCATCGGTTTGCCCATCAAGGTTGCAGCGCGGTCAGCGACGTAGCGGTGCGACGTTCCATGGAAACCGTAGCGACGAACGCCGTATTTTGTATAAAGACTGTATGGCAGACCGTAGAGATAAGCGTAATCAGGCATATCGCTGTGGAATGAGGTGTCGAAGACCGCCACCTGGGGGATATCCGGCATCTTCGCCCGGCATGCTTCGATGCCTTTGATATTGGCTGGATTATGCAACGGCGCGAGTTCGACGCACTCGATTAACTGCGCCATGACCTCCTCGCGGATGATTACCGAAGTCTTGAACTTTTCGCCGCCATGAACCACGCGATGGCCAACTGCCTTGATTTCTGATCGGTCAACGATAACGCCATGGTTGGGGGACAGCAGGATAGCGAGGATATAATCAATCGCTGCCTTATGATCGAGGATCTCGCCGGCAAGCTTGACTTTATCGCCGTCGTGTCGCTCATGCTTCAACAGCGACGCATGGTCGCCTATCCTTTCTACTATACCCCACGCGAGGCATTTTTCGCCTTCCATGTCGAACAGTCGGTATTTAACCGACGAGGATCCACTGTTCAATACGAGAATCGTCATTCCTAACTCCCTTTGTAAACGGCATATACGACCGTTGTACTATTAGTGTTGCTTCTTCTATTCGTAAATCCCCCCGGATTCGAGCCAATGATTAATTTTCTCCCAATCTGCTTCTCTGGCCGAGACGGTCTTTATCAGTCGTCCGGCTTCCATCAGCCAGACTGTGTCAACGAGATCAGTGAAATCGTTGTGATCGTGGCTGATTACAATCACTCCCGCAGCCTCTTCGCCCAGTTTCCACGTCATATCCCGGATGCACTTGATCCCGGTTGAATCGAGTCCAGCGACCGGTTCATCCAGTACATAGAATTTAGCTGGAGTGGAGATCGCCGCCGCAAGTCCGACTCGCCGCTTTTCTCCGCCAGAGAGCATCAAAGGATCACGCTCCTTGAAGCGATCGTAATTCAACCCAACAACTTCTAAGGCTTTTCGAACCTGTCGGCTCACTTCGTCGGAAGGGAGCCCGCGCTGCTGAGGGCCAAATGCGACTTCTTCCCAGACCGTCGAAGCAAATATCTGGCGCTCAGGTTGGGCGTCGGCCCATCCAACCAGAGCGAGCAGTTTATCGGGATGTGTTTCGCTGGTTCGGTTATCGTCAACTATCTCAATTCGCCCCGAATCCGGCGCGAGCAATCCTTTGAAGATTTTACCGAGTGACGACTTACCGGAACCGGCAGCTCCGATCAGCAGGATGCTCTCAGCTTGTCGCCAGTTTACCGAGACGTCTTTCAATGCCCATTCCTCGCGCCCGGCATATCGCAGCGAGAGGTTCCGGGCGGCGAGCGTCAGCAATCGCTACTCCTCGCGCGACAATTCCAACACAACCGTGCCGCCGCCAGTCTGCTTCTGAGGATCAGGGCATTGGACGTAAGCGACGTTTTCACCCTCCTTGCAGAGACCGAGGGTTGCAGGTGAAACGCCGCGGGAGAGTGCGATGTAGTACGGGAGGAGCGAAGAAATCGCGTGCATGCAATATTTTTCGCGACCTTCGAGCACGTACCCCGCGCTGATCTTGAATTCATCGCCAATACGGAATACAGGGCAGAAACCGTTTATTTCTACGATGCGAACTTTAACAGTAAAATCGGACAATTGTTCTCCAGAATTTCAGTATTTCGGGTTTGTCACTAATGCCGTGTCTTTGTCGGTAGAACGGACGTCTTGCCCGTTCGCTTCTGACGCCTTATCCACAACGGGCGAGACGCCCGTTCTACCGAGCTTTATTCATGTGACACGATATTAACGCAGCGGTCCCCACCGCTTGGCAGTCATATCGCCCGAAGCGCTGGCGATGTACTTCCCGTCCGGATCCCACGCGATGTCATGGATCACTCCGCTATGACCTGCGAGTGTTCGCTTCAGTTGGCCGTTAGTCATATCCCAGATCTTGATCGTCCAGTCATCAGATCCGGTTGCCATCAGAGCGCCGTCAGTTGTGAAAATTGCCGTTTTAACCGCGCGTGAGTGTCCCACCAACTCGTGCATCACTCGGAAATCTGCGATTCGGATAATCCGAACCGTTTGCCGGTTGGCTCCATAATCTACCGCTACGAGCGAACCATCTGGTGAAAGCGAATAGATACTGCCATCGATGGCTCTCTCCGGGATAATGGGCGTACGCATCGTCAGACTGTCCGTCAAATCCCAATACTTGAACGGCCGTTCACATGCCAGATACTTTCCATTAGCCGAAAAGGCGCCGAGACGACTGGTTGAATCGAGCATCATGATCACATCGCCGTTGGCTGGATCTTCGAGAAAGACGCCCTCGTCATTCTCGACCGCGAGGAATCTGCCGTCCGGGCTGAACAATACTTTATTGGCTGTGAAAGTATATTCTTCGAGTCCTACTTGGAGCGGCCAAACCCGCCCGACGTCTGCTGCTCGTGAGAGCAGCATATTCCCATTCAACAGGTACTGCACCTGGCTGACAGGTTGATTATGCCCGTTGTAGGTGTGGGTAGCAGCTCCGGACGCGATCTCCCACGTCATAATCGCGAAATTACCAAGGCCGGTGGCGAGATACCCGCCAGTAGGATCGAAGCAGATGGACGTCACCGGGCCTCCCTCCGGGCGGTAGGTATTCGCGAGATACCCGCAGGTGAACTGAATAACGGCTGTAAAGGGTGAGTTACCGCCGGTATTAAAAGAACGCATTCGGTAGAAGTAAAGGGAATCCGTGTACCGATCGACCAGAATCACACTGTCCACATTCGCCGCCACAGTGGCGACCGATCTGAAATTGTCAGAATTACTGACGCTTTCCTGAATTTCGAAGCCATCTTCATCGGTCGAAGCGTCTCGCCAATCGAGCCGAATTGCGGTGGGAGTCGCCTGACTTGCGCGAAAATTCTGAGGCGCATTGGGAGCTCTTCCGCTGTTGTAGGTGGGGGATTTTGCGTCGTCTCCGCAACCAAGCAGGGCGGCGGTCGTTAATGTCGCAACAACTGTCGCGACCGAGGCGAATTTCAATAGTTTCACAGTTTCTCCGTCATGAATTTGTTTGTCTTTATCGAAACGAGTGTCCAGGTTCAGTATCATGATATGCAAACAGACTGCTCGGTTGCTTTGCCGTCACCGGTGGAGCGATAGCAGCGGAGCGAGCCTGACTTTAACTCTTCCCTTCCTTAACCTTCCCATCCTGTAAATGCCAGATCCGGTCGCATCTCTGCGCTTCTTCCGGGCGCGCAGTAACCCACAGAACACCGGCGCTGTTTTTCGATGATTCGGCGTACTCCCAAAGCTGTTTTCGCCAGAATGGATCAATAAACGCAGTTGCTTCATCAAAGATAATAAATTCCGGGCGCATAACGATTGCCGAAGCGATCGCCGTTAACTGCCTCTGTCCGTCCGAGAGCTGTTCCGGCGGTACATCTCGTAGGCATTCGAGTCCGAACTGCCTGAGTGCATCATCCACGCGATGAGCGATCTCTGCACTCGACAGTCGAAGATTTTCCAATCCCCAGGCGATCTCCTCGGCGACGCTGCTGCACAGGAGTTGAGCGGACGGTTCCTGCATTACCAGCGCGATCCGATTCCAGCCATCCGATTTTGGTCGCTCAATAGATCCTTTGGTTGGCGTTAAGAGACCTGCTGTCAAACGCGCGAGAGTGCTTTTTCCTGATCCGTTAGCGCCAAAGAGGGCGACCAGTTCACCGGTCATTAACGTGGCTGAGACGCCTTTGAACAGCGGTTTCTCCGAACCCGGCCACGCGAAACCGACGTTGTTCAGTTTCAGACTACTCAAGAAGTCACGAGGTATGGCTTCAACCGATCCAAGACACGCTTGGTCGCGCCGGTTCGAGAAAGAACCACATTCGCCGCGGCGCTGGCGGCTTTCTGATAAGACGCCGGATCGTTCGCCCAACCGAGCAAGAGTTGCTCGAGTTCCTCTGCCTCCCTGATGACGAATCCTCCCCCTTCTTTCAATAACAATCCTGCTTCATGCGACATATGATGCAGCGGGCCGAACGCTACAGGCAAGCCGTGCGCGGCAGGTTCGAGGACGCTGTGAACGCCTTTCCCAAATCCGCCCCCGACAATCGCCGCCCAACCGACCGCGTAAATCTCTGCCAACAATCCCATTTTGTCGAGATAAACCACCGGTTCTGCAATCGCGCCGCCGGTCCATTCTGAATACTTCCGAATTGCCAGCCCTCTCGCGTCAGCTTCGATCTTGTTCCGTTGGAACGATTGCTCGCTTAATTCATGCGGGGCGATCAATAGCTTCGCTGCTGATGCTTTCTTATGCAGCGCATCGAAGGCAGGCCAGATCATCTTCTCTTCCGGCGGCCAACTTGATCCAGCAACGACTACCGGACCAAGTCCAAGCGCTTCTTTCAATTCGGCGAAGCGTTCGCATCCCTGATTCGCTCTGGCTAATCCTTGGTCGTACCGTGTGTCACCGAGAACCAACAACTCGGTCTTGGCGGAAAGCAATGGTTTCACTCGCGCGGCGTCGTCTTCAGAAACGGCCCAAACCGCCGCGATGGTTCTCATGAAGTTCCGGTTAAATGAACCGACCAACGGCCAGTTACGGTGCGAACCTGAGTGAAAATTAGCGTTAGCGAGGATCACTGGGATCCCGAAGGTTGCCGCGGCGCGCACCATATTGGGCCAGAAGTCGTGCTTCGATACGAGTATTGCATCCGGTTCGAGTCGGTTCAGGAAGCGGAGTTGTTCTCCGTAGTAGTCGAGCGGTAAGTACCCGGACGCCCAAAGATCATCCCGCTTCATCACCGCTCCTTCAACCGAAGGCGATGAGAACGAGAGTGCAATCCTACAAGTTCCTTCAGCAATAAGTCGGTTGACCAACGGGCAGACCGACTCATACTCTCCCCTCGACGCGACATGAATCAACAAGGCGGGGCGTTCATCGAACGGAGCGATTCTCCACCGCGAAACGCCGCCTTTGCGCCCTTTAAGCGAGATGCGCAATTTGCGGTTGAAAGGCGCCGCAAGCTTGACCGCTCCTCCTGCGACCGCAACCAGTGCGTCATAGGCGAGAAACCAGCCTCCGCCGACTTCGGTCGGGATTCCCCAGCGAGGTCGTCGAGGATTTCTCGCGGCGCTCATTAAAGCGCTCGCTCTGCCATTAACTCTCGAATCGCATTCATCGCCATTTCGGCAGAGATGTCCTTCATACAAGCAAAATGATCGAGGGGGCACTTTTCCGGCCCGTGAGGGTGGCAGGGACGGCACGGGAGGTCGTCCACTTGAACCACTCGACTGGGCGAACGAAAAGGCGCGAACCCGAATTGAGTGACAGTCGGGCCAAATATCGCCGCGACTGGAGTCCCTAATCCCGCGGCGAGGTGCATCGGGCCGGAATCGCCGCTCACAAATACGTCTGCTTGAGCGATCAAGCCCATTAACATTCCCAGATCGGTTCTCCCCGCGAAGTTCGCAACCGAGTGATTTAATTGAGCGGCAATTGCGTCGCCAACAGCGGCGTCTTCTTTTGATCCGATGAGGAGCTGACGGTCGAAACCTTCGATAAAAGCCAATTTGAAAAACTCGACCCATTTCTCGACAGGCCAGATCTTCGTTCCATGACGCCCTCCCGGAGCCGCCATCAACAATCTGCCTGAGCCGAACTTTCCGGTCAGAGCCAACTCTTCCAATCGTTCGCTCGCCGACTTCTTCCAACTTTCCTTCAGCGTCAGCGCTGCTGAGCCGCCGTCGTCACAGACTCCCAACGGCGCGGCGGTTTGTAAATACTGTATCGCAACCGGTGGAGGAGTCGATAATGACTTTCTTAGCCCCGGTAGATGGATGCGCGCTGCCCGATTAAACCTCAAGCGGTGAAATCGGAAGACAGCCTTGGGATGCAAACTTCTCGTCAATAACCGGCTGCGAAGATTATTCTGCAGGTCGATGACGATAGAAGTTTCAGGAGGACGGGTCTCCGTACCCGTCTTGGCTGCGACCGCAGGATACGCAAGCGCTCTTGTCACCCCTTCCATCGCTTCCACTACCGGCAAATAGGCCGGGCGAGTGATGAAGTTTAGCTCTGCCTCGGGAAAATGAGCTTTCAGCCGTCGCACGAGCAACGCCGCAATCGCGATATCTCCGAGTGAACTAAGGCGGATGATGCTGATCTTCAGCCTATCGCTCCGTCGGAAGGCTGTCGGTCAGGCAGCCAACCATCTGAATGCTGGTCTCAGCAACAGTGATGTTCTCTTTCGGAAGATGGTGAATAATAAAAATACCGTATCGTTCATCTGGCAACAACCATTCAAACGCGAGTCTTCTACCCATTACAAAGAGAGCCTGTCCGAGCGCTCCGGCGGATGCTCCATCAGGCGCCCATGACGCAACGGTAATCGCGCTGTCGGATGGAAGACCGTCGCGCGGATCGATCAGACGGGGATACTGCCTGTCGAGGTATTCGAAACCGTCAATTGCCTTGCTGTAAGAACAGAGCGCGCCGTCGGGAGGCGTCAGCACATACCAGATCGAATCTTCCGGCGGCGGCGGTGGGAATTCCATCCGCCATTTCACTGTGTCATTGTCCTTGGCGCCCCAAATTCTGGTGACGTTGCCAAGCTTTACTTGCGCGCAACTGATCCCGCCGTCGATCAACACCTGCGCCGCGCCGTCCACCGCAAATCCTGCTGCGACGTCGCCGAGGTCGATTGTGCCTTCACCTGAAAGCGTTGCTCGGTTTCCCTCCACCGTCAACGAGAGTTCCAGCGATTTGGCGAGAGCGCTCGCAAGTTCGACAGGAGCCGGAGGTGTGGGTTTGCGATCAACCAGACGCCACAGCTTCTTAAGAGCGCCTTGCCGGTAGTCATAAGTTCCTCGTGTGGCGATCCTCATCGAATCAGCGAACGCGAGTGCAGCGGCGACCTCGGACGAGAGATCTGAAATTGAGCGGTCTTCATTCAGGCGACCAATCTCGCCGCGATCAGGCTGGAGTGCTTTGAAGCGCTTCTCCATCACGTCTATCGCATCGCTTGCGAGTGATCTGGCTCGACTGCTGCCGCTCTTGGCGAAGATAGAAATTTCATACGGAACATCGAGAATCTTTCCATCCCGACTTATCACACCATCAGGTCCACACCCGATCAGCATTGCGGGCAGGAGGGCGCAGAGAATCATTCGTTTCAAATCAAGTTCCCCTTTCCACGGCAAAATCAGTGAGTTGCATTAATATTTGGCGCGCTGGAACGTCGGGCAGCAAGGCTAAAGCATCCACAGCCTCCCGACGACAGCGCTCCATCATAACTTCCGCGTAACGATCCCCCCCATAGGTCCGAATAAACTCTTTTACATCCTTAACCTCGCCGCGCTTGATCCCGCGACGGATGCGAGCGCGGACGCGACGCCCTTCTCTCGGCGGAGACTTCACCAGCGCCGCCAGGAGCGGGAGGGTGAGCTTGCGCTCTTTGAGATCCCCCCCTAACGGCTTTCCGATTTTCGCGTCGCCGAAGAGGTCGAGCAGGTCGTCTTTGATCTGAAACGCTACGCCGAGCCTCTCTCCATACACGCCCAGCGACTCGATTTGATCCCGTGCAAGCCCGGCTGAGAGCCCGCCAAGCTTGCATGCGGCGCTGAAAAGAGCGGCTGTCTTGTCGGCGATCATCCCGAGATAGTCTTCCTCGGTCATGTCGAGGCTGCGCGAACGGGCGGCTTGCAGCAGCTCGCCTTTCGCCATGCGCCGCGACGTTACAGATAATACGTCGAGCCAGTCGAGGTCGCGCGCTTCGAGGGTTGAGGCGAGCACCGACGCCAACATATAATCGCCGAAAAGCACCGAGACCTTGTTCTTGAAACGGGCGGGCAACGACGGCCAACCTCGCCGCGTGTCTGACTCGTCCACCACGTCGTCGTGGACAAGGGTCGCCTCGTGGAGCAGCTCGACGATGACCGCCGCCTTGATCGCGCGCTCGTTCGCTTCAGCGCCTCCGAGTCTCGCCGCAAGCAGCGTGATGGTTGGCCGGATGCCCTTACCGTGCGTGCTGACCAGATACGCCACCACCCGGTCGATCTTCTTGTGCCCGCTTACGAGGGTTGCTTTGTAGGCGGCTCGGAAGCGGTCGAGATCGGGGGCAATTAATCCTTGGAAGGGGGCGAGTGGGGCTTTTATCGTAAGAGAATTCAGGTTGATCTGCTCCTAACTGCCCAGAGTTGGATCATACACCGAACCCATGAATAGAATTAGCCCGTTCTCGCGATCTACCAGCATAAAGAAATAGGGCCGGTCAACAATGAAGTTCAATGGGGGGGGAGTGGGATGATAACTCGTAGTAATAACTTCCATTGTTGTTACTGCTGCGGCCTCAGTCCCCTCCTCGTTAACTTGAACGAATGCCTTTTGCGACACCTTTGAAATGGAAATATTTCCATTTTTGCATTCGGCCATTTTGCCAAAGTCCGCTTCTCTTTCTGAGAAAGCTCGCTTCATACCTATTTCTTGAAGATTCTTCACCAACTCATACTTAGTATCCAATTTGAGTCTCGGCATCTCCAAATTCAACTTACCACCCTTGAGCGCTTCGGTCAATGGCTTAAATTTACCAACCATTTCATGCCAGCGATCCACGTCCAACTCTTTCATGAACGAGCCAAGGTCGTCTTTCGGAAGAAAGAGATACATGCTGACTCGACCACCTTTATAAGGCATCTCAAGAACTTGCACAAGATTTCCTTGATAGTAGCGGTATCCAGCATTGATGACTTTCTTACTCTCCTGTAATTTCATCATCGGCGTCAGTTTAGTTTTCTTATTAGTGAGGTGAAAATCCTTCGGTTCGGTCTTCGTACTGTCAAACTTGACGATCCATGAGCCTTTGAAATAGACTGCGTTCGTAATGATCAGGATTGTCTCGGCCTGAATGTCCTGTATGACTTCTTTTATACGGCCGTGTGTTTTTCTGGCTGCCCATGAGTTAATTTCATCAGCCGTCGTCAAGGGGAGAATTTCGCTCAGGTAGGAGCCAGTTCCTCGTTTTACAAAGTCGGGCTTGAACGGAAATTGAGGCCGCATCCAGAGCGCATTAGCTATGTCGAGGGAGTACGTCGTGTCAGGCTTGGCGATTTGCAGAAGAGCATTTTGGTATCCGGCGTCCAAGCTGGCGTCGGATATTTCACTCACTGATAAAGCCCGACCCATTTCCGTTTTGGTCTCGCCTTGCGCGCCACCATATGCAATGGCCAGTGCTGCATTGACGCTGAGAGGCGAGAAGAATAGATTCTTGTCTGGTTCGTCCGCGGATAGGCTGTGGAGAAGCTTAAAGGCAAAGTCATTTGCGGAACGAGCGACGCCCTTGTCTTGCGCTCGACCAGAAATCGTACAGAAGATGACAATTATGATTAGAATTGCTTGAATTTGAATTCGGTTCAACACTTTATCCCTTACTGTTAACTGCTTGCCAACTCCTTGCGCGATGGAGTCTGGGATTGCTTCGCCTTTCGCCCGCTACTCTGTCAAATTCAAGTGTTATATGATTGGGCGAAAGGCTCGCAATGACATTCTGGGAGTTACATCTATGACCAACGAGAGTGCGGGTGTGCGTCATTGCGAGTCCTTCGCCGCTTAGGATTGCCTCACTTCGTTCGCAATGACGGTAACGGCGAAGGACGAAGCAATCACATCTGGATTTCCGTTCAGAACCCAGAGATTGCCGCACCCGTCACCGCAACTTAGATTCGATTTGCTCTTCCATAAGGCGGTTCCGGGTTCGCAATGACGCTCTGGGGGGCGCTTCTATGACCAACGAGAGAGCAGGTGTGCGTCATTGCGAGTCCTTCGCCGCTTAGGATTGCTTCACTTCGTTCGCAATGACGGTAACGGCGAAGGACGAAGCAATCACATCTGGATTTCCGTTCAGAACCCAGAGATTGCCGCACCCGTCACCGCAGACTTAGATTTGATTTGCTCTTCCATAAGGCGGTTCCGGGTTCGCAATGACGCTCGCTACCACGAGGTTAGTGCGAGTCTTACGTTCCTTTAGATTGCTTCACTTCGTTCGCAATGACACTCAGATTAGAGTTTCATACAAGTCGCGCCATTCAGGATTCATCGAATTGATCAAGGCATTCTTTTTCGCTCGTGATCCAGCTTTGATCTGTTTCTCACGAGCAATGGCTACTTGAATATCGTCACAGGCCTCGTAATAGACCAACTTAATGAGATTGTACCTCTTTGTAAACCCCGGTATCAGCTTATTCTTATGTTGGTAAGCCCTCCCGACCAAGTCACTGGATACACCTGTATAGACAACGGTATTGCCGGGATTTGTCAGGATGTAGATGTAGCCATACTTTGCGGTCATTCTGTTACCCACGAAGATTCTTAACTGCGAACTCGGAACTGAAGGGGAGATTGCTTCGCCTTTCGCCCATAATTCTCTCAGGCTTAATGGTCATATAATGGGGCGAAAGGCTCGCAATGACGCCAACAGCACAACTCTTTGTCATTGCGAGTCCTTCGCGCCTTGATTACGCTGTAAATGGCTTGCGTGCAGTGCGGCGAAGGGCGAAGCAATCTCATCCGCGTTGCCTTTCATTCTCATATTCCCACGCCGACCATTTTGCTGACGTCAGCAAAATGGTTTAACCTTCTTTCCCCTTCCCCTGCAACCTTTTCACTTCCCCTTCCAATTCCTCGGCCTCATCTTTCCCCTCTTCCAACTGCCTCGCCCCGTCAAACTTCTCGAACTCCTCCACGGCCAACGCCTCGGCAACCTCGTGGGAGATACGGCCGAGGTCGTCGAGGATCTCGCGCTCGTTGAACTTCAGGAAGGCGTCGAGCTTTTCGCGCCAGTCGCGCATATAGACCGGGTTGCGGCGGCGAGCCTGATCTTCGGCATAGTCGAGGTACATCGTCACAACGCGGTTCAACTCGGATAACTCATCGGGGCTCAGGTAATTCTTGGCGACGGTCACATCCCCCCGGCGCACCTTTACACCCTTCCACGAAGTCAAGCCCATGTTCGGCTTAGCGGCATCGGCGCGCTCGGCGATCAGCTCGGCGGCGGTTTTATGCGTAACGGCAAAGTGAAGCTTGTTCTGCACCGTCGCAAAGAAGAGGCGGCTCTCTTCGGTGTGAGGGTCGTAGTCTATCGAAAGAGCATGCAGGTCGAGGATGCGCTTGTAGAAGCGTTTTTCGGAGGCGCGGATTTCGCGAATGCGCTCCAGCAGCTCGTCAAAGTAGTCCGCGCCGAGGTTCTTAACTTCCTTCAGCCGTTGGTCATCGAGGGTGAAGCCTTTGACCAGATACTCACGAAGTCGCTCAGTTGCCCAGCGGCGGAATTGGACGCCACGATGGGAGCGAACGCGATAGCCTACGGCTAAGATTGCATCGAGATTGACATGTGCGACTTCTCTCGATACTTCGCGGGAGCCTTCAAATCGAACTATTCGGTATTTCCGAATAGTTCGATCCCGATCAAGCTCACCATCCTCGTAAATGCCGTGAAGATGCTCGTTTACCGTTACAACTGCCACCTGATACAAGTCCGCCAGCGCCTTCTGAGAGAGCCAGACAGTCTCATCCTCGACGCGCACCTCAACGCGGCTGCGGCCATCTTCGCTCTGGTAGAGGATGATCTCGCCGCGCCCGGCGTCAGAATTCCCACTCTTCATTCTTCACTCTTCATTCTTCACTTCCCCGTCGCGCTCTTCCGAATCTTCTTAAACCGATCCAACTCCCGCTTGTTTTCGCGCTCTTTGATCGTCTGGCGCTTGTCGTATTGGCGCTTGCCGATGGCGAGAGCGAGTTCGACCTTCGCCCAGCCTTTCTTGAAATAGACCATGGTCGGGATGAGGGTCATTCCTTTCTCATCCACCTTCATTTGCAGCTTGCGGATCTCGGTTGACTTCAGTAGCAGCTTGCGTTCAGCGGTCGCTTCGTGCCCCCCTCCGCGAGCCTTGTCATAAGGTGGTATATGGAGTGCCTTCAGGAACACCTCGCCGCCGCGAATCACGGCGTGGGCGTCCTCAAAGCCGACGCGGCCTTCCCGCAACGACTTGACTTCGCTGCCGGTGAGACTGATACCCGCCTCTATGCGCGAGACAAGTTCATACTTGAAGCTCGCCTTCTTGTTGCGGCCAACGATTTTTATTTCGGAATTTTCTTCGAACATTCTTACAAACCATCCACTGCCAACCCGCCGCGGTTGGCAGCACAAACGGTTGCTATGTATAATCTCTGCCAACCACGGCGGGTTGGCAGTAGATAGGTTGTGGTCGTCAGTAGGATAGGCGTCTCCGCCTGTCCACCAAAAAGTTGTCGGGGCCTGAACGACAGGAACGTCAATGCTCTACAATGGACAGGCGGGGACGCCTATCCTACTGTCACGGATGCACTCTCAGACACACTTCACCCCAATCTTACAAGTTAAAGCTTTCCGAGGCTTAGTGCAATTCGATTGAAGGAGTATGGCGATAAGTTGGGAAGGGAGAAATGGTTATCGGACGAGAATAATACGTGCAGAGGATCCATCTACACCGATCCAATAAGATCCGGCAGGATAGCGCGAAAGGTCGAGGATGATTCGATTTGAAGAAGTGTAGTCAATGCGGTCGATTTCACGTCCCAGCGGATCGAACAGATAGATCGGCGGCAGACGCTTGCCTGCCGGTAAACTCAAGATAACAGCGCCGTTGGTCGGATTGGGAAAAAGAGTAAGTTGGTTCGCTGTCGGAAGACTTGGCTGAACCGAGACCGAGCGTTCCTGCGCAAGCCTTATCGCCGCAAGCGCGTTCGGGATGCCATAACCTAAAAGGGTGTCAGGTGTGTCCGGTTGGCTCGATGTGAGATGAAGAATCTCCATCACCTCAGCGGGAGTCAGATTGCTGTTCGCTTCCAACATCAGCGCCGTGATCCCCGCGACCATCGGACAGGAAAACGAAGTTCCAGCGCGGGAGAAGTAACCATTATCGTCAGCCGATGAGGCTGTATAGACCCCGCTTGAAAGTGCGGCCACATCAGGTTTGAGGCGTCCGTCGAAGGTGGGGCCTTGAGATGCGGTCGTCCAATAAGTCGAGTCGTAATGCGCGCCTCCGACTGAGATGATGCCTCGCGCATCGGCTGGAGCGCCAAGCTTACTGCGAGGATAACCGACTCCGCCGGTATTGCCCATCGAGTTGACGATCACCAATCCCGCTGCCGCCGCGGAATCTGCCGCTCGAGTGGTCGGAGCCGTTTCACCGTCGAAGTCGGGATAGTCGTACCATTCACGATAGGAGAGCGATGACGAAAGCACATCCACTCCGAGCGAGTCATGGAACCAGAGTCCGGCGATCCAGTAATCCTCTTCGATAGGAGTTTCTGAAGCGCTGTTTTCGGTCTTGGTCAGGACGAATTGTGCATCAGGCGCGACGCCGATGAAGGCTCCCGAATCGAGACCTGCTATCACCGAAAGCGTCCGTGTGCCGTGACTGCCAGAACCAAGATCGCCCTGATCTGCTACGTTGTGGTCGTCGTTCAGGAAGTCATAAGCTGCAATTACTTCAAGAAAACGAAAGCAGTTGTGATTTAAGTTGTCGAAACCGGTGTCCTGCGAACCGATCAAGACGCCTCGACCGCGAAAACCTGCAGAATGTGCGGCGGGAACGTTCACCATCCCGAGTTGTCGAAGAGCGACGCCGTAATCTGCCGCGTTGTCACGGATGGCCGCGCGCTGCTCTTCAAATTCTCTCGAGGCATTCATCGATGCGAACGCCATCACCGGACGGGCGCTATCGACGAACGCGAGTCTTGCCGCACGAGCAACGGAAGCCTCGCTTCCAGTTACAATCACTGCGTTGATGTATCGAAGCGATCTTACTACTCGGCAACCGGTTGATTCAATGGCGGATAGACGCTCAGGCGAGGGAGGCAGATCACATAAACGAACGCCGGGCGCGCCGAGTGTTTTCAACCGGCGCGCCTGTGATCGAGGCGTGAGCGACTGGAAAGCAAGTGCAAGGCGGCGGTTGAGTTCATCGCGCGGGATCTGTTCGTCCCGGAGGTATAGCCACGTCCGGCCTGTCTCGTGTGGAGGGATGCTCTGTGGATCGACGGGATAGGCATTCGCTAAACCTGTTAGTGTCAGCAACATGACGCATAGGCGCGCAATATGTCGATTCAAACCGTGCAAAGCGCCCCTACTGCCAACCCGCCGCGGTTGGCAGATATTGCACATAATCATTCTCTTGCCCTGCCAACCGCGGCGGGTTGGCAGTAGGGGTTAGGTGATTTTGGCATTTTCAGATAGACTCTTTCGAGGGATTGGTAGGAAATTACATCCCTACGCTGATTCCGCCGTCCACAAAGAGAACCTGACCGGTTACATAAGCTGCTGCATCGCTGCAGAAGAAGAGATGAGCTTCGGCGACGTCGTTCGGATCGCCAAAGCGGCCGAGCGGGATCTTCTCGATGTATTTAGCTTTAAGGTCTTCCGGTACGGCGTCGAACATCGGGGTCATGATAGCTCCCGGTGCAACGCAATTAACGGTAATGCCTGACTTGGCGAGTTCGAGCGCGAGAGTTCGCGTAAGACCGATCACGCCCGCTTTGGTGGTTGAATAATTCGCCTGTCCGACATTGCCGAGCGAGGCGACCGAGCTGGTGTTGACGATGCGCCCCCATTTGCGCTTGCGCATCGGGCGGAGGACGGCTTGACTCGGCAGCCATGTGCCTCGCAGATTGACGCGAACCACGAGATCCCACTCGTCTTCGGACATCCTCAGCGCGAGATTGTCGCGGGTGATTCCGGCGTTGTTGATGAGAATGTCGAGCCGGTCGTGGCGCTTGACGATTCCGTCGATCAGCGCTTCGACTTGCGGCTTGTCAGCCACATCGGCTCCGGCTGCTTCAGCGCGGCCTCCGGCGGATTTTATCTCTTCGACGATTCCTTGCGCCCACTCTTCTTTAACGTCAGCGCAAATAACAATCGCCCCTTCCAAGGCGAACCGTTTGGCGATAGCGGCTCCGATGCCCCTTCCGGCGCCGGTGATCACCGCGACACGGTCTTGAAGAATCACTATTCGATCCTGTTTATTATTAACTATTGCAGATTCGTTAGAGTTACGGTTCCAGCTTAACTATATTTCTCAGAAAATAGGGTTTTCAGGCTGCTGAATTAAAGACGACGCTCGGTTGATTCCGATCCGCGTAGGGGCCAGCCCGTCTAAGGTTCTTGACGTCGCAGCAGAGGGCTCAGCAAGCTGGCCCCTACGCGGATCGGCGTTAAACATGCGCAGCGCCATGACAATTACTGCGATTATCCTGCTACTGGCGGATGTCCCGGGGGGAGTACTTCCTTCAGGGATGTATCGGGCGACGCACTGCCGCCAATCGGCGGGTGTCCGGCAGGGAGACCGGGGTCGCCGGGAACCAATCCCATTAATTTCAGATGAGAGAGTACACCCGTTTTGGTCAAGCCCTGCGCCAGCATTGCGCTAATCTGGCTTTTTACTTCCCTGGCGGTTTCGCAATCACAAATGGCAAGGTTTTCACCATTCGTCTTGCATTCAGGTTCCGGGCAAATGACCTGCCTAAAGATGTCCATCAGGTCCGCTTCCGAAGCAGAGACTGCTTGTTGTGGTTGGACTTCATGCGCCGGACGCATCAGGCGATCGGGAGATTGATCCCAGATCCAAACCGCTCCGATGACTGAGATGAGAACAATGAAGCCAATGATGTATTTATAGTTCATTTATTGAGTTGTTATGGAACTATCCAATATAGTGAAGGGATTATTACCTTCAAAGCAATCCACTCTTCTTACGCCTAAAGCCCAAAGCCTAAAGCCTCCAGAAATGCGTCACTTCCATATCTTCAGGAATATCATCGCAATGGTCGCCGCGACCATCAGGACGGATATGGCCGCCGTGATCTGGCGTCGCGGCTGCAACCCATCGCTTTCCCTGCCAGGCTTTCTCAGCAGCTTTCACGAGGATTTCTAACGAATCAGCGTGACGCTTCGCCGCGGCTATCGCTTCCGGTGAGTAGGGAGTCGTGCGATGTAGCAGGTCGTCGTACTCCTGATGGTAGGCAAGAATAAAGTCGTGTTCGTCCAGTCTAAGCAACTCGAGGGTTCTGGCGGTGACTTCGGGATCGTATGGTTCGCTGAAGAAGTCGAGCGGTCGGTTGCGGAAGATTATGTCAATGCTGCAATCTTTGACGGCGACCAGCGCGACTCGTTTGCCTGCTTTGACCAGCGAGTCGAAGAGAGTATTAATTGCCAAAACCGGTCGTTCGTACCTTCTAATGCCGTGAATTTCGGGCGGGGCTCCGCTGAACATCGAAGCGAAGCAGACGGGCGTCTTTGGCGGCGTCATTGAGCGGAGCGGAATTTCCAACCGCCCGACCTGCCGGAATGACTCGTAAATTGCATGATGTTTTTTCAGAAAGAAGCTGCCAATAGCGTCCGGGGCGTAGATCAACGCTCTTTCGACCAAGTTGACATTCTGATTTCTGCGTAACTCGTTCAAAACTTCGATCGAAGGTTCCACCGCGCAGGTTGAAGGCGGCTGAATGCCGAACAGGCTGCAGATAGTCGGGGTTACGGATTGGATGGTATTCAATAGATTTACACTTTCTCCCATTGCACATCGGGCGTGCCAGTTTGCCGGTTTAGTTCGCGCGCAAGAGTAAAGAGGAAGTCTGAGAGCCGGTTTAGATAGACAATTATGGCTGGATTGACGCCTTCGTTTCGGGCAAGGGCTACGACATCGCGCTCCGCGCGACGACAGACTGACCGCGCAACGTGCGTCGCTGCGGCGGATTGTGTTCCTCCGGGGAGGATGAAAAATCGGAGTGGCTGGAGGCGCTCGTCAAAGCGGTCGATCGCTGCTTCGAGGTAAACATACGCACCTTCGGCAAGCCGCATCACGTTATCTCCCGGTTTGACCGCTTCAAAAGGAGTCGATAGATCTGCGCCAATGATGAAGAGGTCATTCTGAGCGGTATGTAAAAGGGAGTCACTCGCGGGATCAAGTTGAAGCGATCTAATCCAGCCAAGGATGCTGTTCAACTCGTCAACCGCCCCGATAGCCTGAATGCGAGTGGTGTCTTTTGGTACTCGACCGCCGCGGTAGAGCCCGGTTTCCCCTTGATCGCCGGTTTTGGTATAGATTTTCACTGTAGTCTCGACTCGTTTGGTGGCTTTCCCTATTGGGAACTAATCGGGATTGTGATTATTATAATACGGAGCCAAAGGAGAATTGTTGTCTCCAATGGAGGATAGGCGTCCCAACCTGCCCAGCGATTCGGTACGAAAGACATTCTTATCTGCCTTGTTCCAACGACAGATGAGCATAAGTTCTTTGATAAACTCTATCAAAGACCGGTAAGACGGGGCTCCGAACCCACCCTGTCAAACTAACGAGAATCCAACAGGACGAGTACGAAGCCCCGTCCTGCCGATCTTTTTGAGTTTTAAACAACTCGAGAATGTCCGAACCATTACTACAAGATAGCACAGAGGTATCACTTGCGCACGTTGAAAACTGCCGTGTTCGGTCTATTGATCAGCATGGCGCTCAATTCTGGAGATTTGATGGCTCAAGCCCGCGACGCCAAACCAGCTCAGTTGGGGAAGAATACTCCCCCAACACTCGCTGACCTCGGCGACTCCACCGAAGTAGCCGTAATTAAGACCCTTAAAGGCGAGATCGTGCTCGAATTTTTCCCGAAACTAGCGCCGATTCATGTCGCCAACTTCAAGAAGCTCGCCAAAAGCGGCTTTTACGACGGGGCGACTTTTCATCGGGTACTTCCTGGTTTTGTAATTCAGGGAGGCGATCCGAACTCCAAAGATAATGATCCCAATAATGACGGAATGGGTGGACCGGGGTATTCTATCAAAGCCGAGTTCAATGCGACGCCGCACGAAAAGGGAATTCTCTCAATGGCGCGGTCGCAGGATCCGAACTCAGGCGGCAGTCAGTTCTTTATTTGCCTTGGACGCGCCTCAAACCTCGATAACCAGTACACGGTGTTCGGCAAGGTGATAAAAGGACTGGATGTAGTCGAAGCAATCGGCGCTCAGAAACGCGATCCGATGAATCCTAAGGATCGCGCTACACCTGCGGTTCCAATGCAATCGGTCAGGATCGTCAAGCGAGCGGCTGTGGTTGGTCTTGAAGCCGCCAAACCTGCTGATGCGAAGAAAGGCAAGTAAGCAGCGAATGTTCATCTACCGTCGTCCGGGATTGGACGACGGTAGATGCTCTCGTGAGCGACCCCGGATCCGATGAAAATCTAATCCCAACTCCCGTAAGCTCTAAACTACGCGTTTACAACCTTGACTCCTGCCTTTGCCTTTGATATATTGCAAGGTCTATGACTAATTTACCCGCATCACGCCTTGAAGGCCATGAAGTGGTGCGAGTCCGTTTTGCCCCAAGCCCGACCGGAGATCTCCATGTCGGTGGGGTCAGGACCGCCCTTTTCAACTACCTGTATGCCCGCCGAACTGGCGGGAAATTCCTGCTCAGGATTGAAGATACAGACCGCGAGCGTTCGACCCCGGAAGCAATTCAGGTCATCCTCGACGGACTTGCCTGGCTTGGAATAACCCCCGATGAGCCGGTTGTTTATCAATCGCACCGCATTGAGCGGCATCGTGAAGCGGCTTTACAGATTCTCGCCTCGGGACTTGGCTATCGCTGTTTCTGTAATCCCGATGAACTGACCGCCAAGCGCGAGGAGCATCGCGCGCAAGGCAAGCCGTTTAAATATGAGCGCTCATGTCTCAGGCTTTCGCAAGCCGAGATCGATGCAAAGCTCGCCGCGGGTATCCCGTGGGCAGTGCGTGTTCGCGTGCCGGACGAGAGCCTTGCCTTCAACGACGGTGTTCACGGTGAAGTGAACATTCTGGGCGAAGATCTTGAGGACTTCGTTCTTTTGAGAGGCGACGGGACGCCGACTTATATGCTTGCAGTAGTTGTGGACGATGCCGATATGGGGATCACCCACATTATTCGCGGCGACGAACATCTGTTGAACAGCCCGAAGCAAGCGCTACTCTACAAGGCGCTTGGAAAGTCTGTTCCGCAATTTGCTCATGTTCCGTTAATCCTCGGAACCGATAAGAAGAAGCTCTCCAAGAGGCATGGCGCGACCTCGATTACCTGGTACAAAGATCAAGGTTATCTGCCCGAAACGATGATTAATTTCCTCGGGCTGCTCGGCTGGTCGCCGGGGGATGACAGGAATGTGATCAGCTTACCCGAGATGATCGAATTGTTCGGAATCGATGGCATCAACTCGAGCGGCGCAGTCTTCGACGAACAGAAACTTCGTTGGTTGAATGGGCAGTATCTTAGCGGTAAAATGTTCCACGAAGTCGAAGCGCCGATCATTGAACTCGCCAAGACTGCGGTGAAAGATGGTCGTCTCGATGCAGTTCCGTCGGAGGAATATCTAGCTCGGATCTGGGAATTGTTAAAGAGTCGGATTAGTTTGTTGGATGATCTTTTCAACTCAGCTCTTTACATGTTCCACGACCCGGTAAGCTACGATGAGAAGGGAGTGCGCAAGCACTTCACGGATGAACACACTGCCGGAAGACTGTTGGTTCTGGCCGGAGACTTCGGGGGAGCGGAAGCATTCGATGTGATAACAATCGAAGAGATAATCCGGCGCAGAGCAGAGTCTTGGGGAGTTCCAGCCGGCGCACTGATTCACCCGATTCGGTTGGCAGTTTCCGGAACGACCATGGGACCGGGACTCTTCGAGTTGCTTGAGACGCTCGGCAGAACAGTCGTGTTTGGGCGACTGGAAAATGCTGTGAAGTGGATCGAAGCAAACCATGCGATTCAAGAGAAATAACACAGCGCCAGTTGGACAGGCAGAGACGAATCCTTTGAAATACTGTACTGGAATGATGAGAGATCAGGAGGACGGGTCTCCGTACCCGTCCTTTCAAGGTTGATAGCTCGGTTGTTAGACGGGTACGGAGACCCGTCCTCCTGATTTTTTCGAGTATTTCAAGGGACTCAGAGATTCCTGTCTTTCTTGTATATCATTAACAACATTATAGATACGAGACAATGAATTCAACTTATCAACCGTCTAATCGGAAGCGCCGCAACAAGCACGGCTTCCGCGAAAGAATGGCCGACCGTCATGGCCGCGACGTGCTCCGTCGCCGTCGTCTCAAAGGCCGTAAGAAGCTTACCGTCAGCGATGAGATGCGTCGATACGGACACGCCTAAGAAGCTGCCGCAGTCGGAACATCTTAAGGGACGCGCTCTCTTCAGCGCGATCTTCCGTAAGGCAGGTCGAGCTGAAGGAGCGCGTCTTAAGGTTTTTTTTTGCCCGGTGAAATCCCTCGATTCGGGGTTACCACTCCGCGCGCCGCAGGTAATGCGGTTCACCGCAACAGGTTCAAACGATTACTCCGTGAAGCCTATCGCCTGAATCGCGAGCGACTGCCAGCGACAGGAACAATGCTCATACTAGTTAAGCATACGGCTGTTGAATCCGGGATTGGCGACGAAATGTTCGAACTGTCGCAGATCGCCTATCAGAAATCGGTAAAACATCGCCGCAAGCCGTCCGAATGATTCGCCGCGCTGTCATTTTATTGATTGTCGGATACCAGCGTGTGATCAGCCCGATTCTGCCGCCGAGTTGTCGTTTCTATCCCTCATGCTCCCAGTACGCTCTCGAAGTTGTCCAACGGCATGGAGTGATTAAAGGGGGTGGACTGGCTATCTGGCGGTTGCTCCGCTGTGGCCCGTGGACAAAAGGAGGTTTCGATCCTGCGCCGTAAAGGGTAGGAGGATAGGCGTCCCTGAGTTGATTGATTTACTCTCGGAGAGTTCAGAAGGACGGCTCTCCCAACCCTTCTACTACCAACCGCGGCGAGTTGGTAGTAGAGGTGTTAGGTGTGGATTGGTATTAGAGGTGTTAGGTGCGAGTTGTAAGTAGAAGGGTATCACGCGGCTACTGTTCGCTTTGGACAGGCGGGGACACCTAACCTACTGAATCTTATTGATTTGTTCCGCTATACATCGCCTTATTTCTCCTAAGCTTTAAGGCAAGTTTTCAGGTCCCATGGACAAACGCGCAATCATTGCTTTCGTCCTGATTGGCATAATCCTCTTCTTTTATGGGGATTACGCCCGTTGGGTCAACCCGCCCAAACCGAAGACTGCGGCTGATACTACTGCAGTCATCGAATCAACTCCCGGCTCAAGCGACCGCGCCGCTGCCCTCAACGGCCCCGGATCGCTTGGCGTTCTGGGTGACTCAATCCCAGTCGCACCTGTCATTCCCGTCGATACATCGGTCGTCATCCCGAAACGTTTGATTACTGTTGAGACTGAGCGCTATGAGATCATTATCTCAACGGATGGCGGGCAGATCAAGTCATTGCGGCTGAAGCCATATGGCCGGTATCTAAAGGACGGCGTTGAGCTGATTCCGGATGCTCCCGGAGCGCGTCCCGGTTATCGTTTCTGGACAAACAACGGGCCGATAGAAACGGAGTCGCTTGCTTTCAGGATCGAAGATAGCGAAGGCGAGGGAGATATCGAAATGCAGGTACGGGGTTCTTACAAAGAAACCCTTACCCTTTTCGCTCCACTTGGTAAGGATCGCGGAATCAAGCTCACATACACCTTTAATGGCGACCAGTTCACCTTCCTGACTCACGCCGAAGGCGTAGGAATGAGTTCGCTGTTTGTGAGGGATTACATCGAAGCGATCTGGACTGGCGGGCTTGCCTACACAGAGGCTGATACCGCTCAAGATCAAGCCTATTCTCTTGCTTACACTTACTTTGCCGGTGATGTGCTTGAGGAGCAAAAGCTTGAGCCGAAGAAGTCGGTTGCGACAAGTCCATCAAGTGGTCAGACGCGGTGGGGAGCGGTCAGGACGAAGTACTTCCTTGCCGCAATGATTCCAGATAGCGCCCCATCGGTGGGTAGTTCGATGGAATCGCGTCGGGACTCCTTATATACTGGGAAGTTTCCCCCAAACCGGCTTGGCGTTTCGCTTAGACTTCCGCTTGTTGAAGGAGCCCCCTCAACTCCGATCAGGCTTTTTGTAGGTCCGCTTGATATCAAGGTGTTGAAGGAGATCGATCCCACTCTGACCAAGACAATGAATTGGGGTTGGTCGGTGATCGCGCCTTTCTCGAAAGCGATCCTCTGGGGATTACGAAATCTCTATGCGATTATCCCGAACTACGGGATCTGTATCATCATTTTCTCTATCGTAATTAAGCTGTTAATCTGGCCGCTGACTCATAAGAGCGCGGTCTCTATGGCGGGAATGCAGCGGATACAGCCGAAGATAACGGAGATGAAGGAGAAGTATAAGAACGATCCACAGCGTCTCAATAAAGAGATGATGAAGCTCTACAAGGAAGAGAAGATCAATCCGATGGGCGGTTGTCTTCCCATGCTTCTTCAGTTGCCGTTACTCTATGCGCTGTTTATCGTATTTCGTTCCACTATCGAATTCCGTCAAGCTCCGTTTTTTGGCTGGATAACCGACCTTTCGATGCCGGACGTCGTATGGACGATGCCGTTTTCCATACCACTCTACGGCAATCAATTTGCAATTCTGCCGTGGTTGATGGCGATCTCGACCTACTACCAATCGAAGAGTACGATAACCGATCCGAACCAGAAATTAATGATCTATATGATGCCTGTGATGATGCTTGTATTCTTCAACGCTTTCCCGTCGGGTTATAATCTATATTTTACGCTCTTCAACGTCTGGACAGTCGTTCAACAGAAGATCACGCCTATCCCGAAGTATTCTCCGGAACCGGCGAAGTAACGGAGTATCGTTAAGTTGGGGCGATATCGGGAAAAGGATACTATCGCCGCCGAAGCGACTCCACGGGGGCGGGGCGGAATTTCGGTGTTGCGAGTTTCCGGCGCTGATTCCCGTTCGATAGTTCAACAGCTCTTCGACAAATCTCTACCAGCGGGCGGAGCTTTTAAGTTCGGCAAGCTCGTCGCCACCGAAGGCGATGTTATTGACGAAGCAATTGCGACAGTCTTTTCAGCCCCGCACTCGTTCACCGGCGAAGACGTAGTTGAGCTATCGGTCCATGGAAGCCCTGTTGTTGTAGCAGAGCTGCTCGATTCTCTCTATAAGCTTGGCGCACGACCAGCTGATCCGGGGGAATTTTCGCTCAGAGCATATCTAAACGGCCAACTTGATCTGACTCAAGCTGAAGCCATCGCAGATCTGATCTCAGCGTCGAGTTTGCAATCCGCACGACAGGCGCTGAAACAACTGGATGGCTCAATCGGTTACACGGCGGACAAAATTGCGGATCTACTCGAACGGCTGATGGTGTATAGCGAAGTTGAACTTGATTTTTCCGAAGAGGATGTTGAACTTATTCCGATTAGCGAGAAAATTGCGCTTGTCGAAGAGGCCATTTATCTCGCAGAAGGGATGTTAAAGGGTTACAATGCTGCTCGAAGGTTACGCGAGGGTGTAAAAGTCGCAATTACAGGCGCTCCGAATGTTGGCAAGAGTAGTATATTCAATGCATTAGTTGGCGTTTCACGCGCAATCGTTCATCCCGTTGCCGGAACTACTCGAGATGTAATATCAGCTAGAAAAATTATTGAGGGAATAGAATTCGAGTTTTTCGACACAGCCGGAATTAGAGAAAGCGCCGAAGACGTAGAGGATGAAGGCATCCGCAGGGCAATCGAGACTGCAAGACACGCCGATATAATCCTTGACGTCGATTCACCAGATATTCCTTCAATTAATTCAAACCATAAACATACTCTCTATATTCGCAATAAATGCGATTTGAACGACAATTGTAACGAAGGTAGGTTGCCCGTTTCTGCGTTAGTCGGTCACGGAATAGAAGAGCTAAAAGAACTCATTTTAAAGCGAGTTACTCACGACGAGACTGTCAACGGAACCACAGTAACTCGTGAAAGACACTATCGTTTGGTGACACAATCTTTAGAAGCGATGAGGCGCGGTAAGTCAGCTTTAACGAGCGGTTTGCCAGCAGAGATGATTGCAGAGGAATGGCGGGAAGCGCTTCAATGCTATGACGAGCTTACAGGCAAGAAACGAATGGACGAATTGCTTGAAACTATATTTGGGCAATTCTGTATAGGGAAGTGACTATCGGACTGTTCCACGTGGAACAGTCGATTGTCTGGCAGGCGAGGCGGATTGTTATTGTTCCACGTGGAACAGTCGAACGTGATTGTTGGGTCTGTGAATCGTACTGTAAGACCATTTCCATATTTTGATTTCGCAATTAATTCGTTTAATTTAAAAGCGTTATAGTCTTAGGTTTAGTCCCCATCCAAGGAGAGACAGATGGATCTACATCCCAATGTGGAATTGCTTCAGCTACTTGCCGAACATCCTTTGTTTCGAGACTTAAAAGATACTGACCGCGCCGATCTCGCTTCGATGATGATAGAGCGCCATTATTCAGCCGGTTCTGAAATCTTCCGCGAGGGAGATCCCGGCGGCGAACTTTACATATTGGGCGGTGGAGCTGTTGAAGTGCAAAAGCAGCGTTCTCACGGATCCGGTCGAGTAGTGATCGCCCGGTTTGATCGGGGTGGAGTGATCGGCGAGATGAGCCTCGTAGATCGTATGCCGCGCTCGGCTTCTGTCCTCGCAGTTCAGCCAACACGAGCCTGGCTCCTATCGCAAGATGGATTCGATGAGATTCTTACCGCCAAACCGCAACTTGCTGTTCTTGTGCTTAAAGGGCTCTCAATGCTCCTTTCGCAGCGCCTTCGCAACACTTCCGGTTGGTTTGCCGACGTCTTCTAAGCGCAGTTGGGAAAGTCGTCTTTCCTTGGCTCTGATACTTGAACCTGACAATCCCCGCGAATTTTGAATGACAGGCTTTCGCGGGGATTGTTCTGTTATGTTTTCAAACAGGCTCCGTATTATCTTCAACACTCCTTTAAATGCGCTCGTCTTTATCTGAGTGCATTCAATAGGAAGAATATATCAATACGAGGCTAAATGTTCGTCGCTATGAATCGCATCTCTTGTTCGCCGGACTACGTCGAGAGATTTGAACAACTCTTCGGTTCCCGCGCTAAGGAAGTGGATACGATGCCCGGTTTCCAGAGTTTCCATATGCTTCGCCCGCTTCAAACTGATCAACCATATATAATCATGACCTTCTGGGATCGCAAAGAGGATTTCGAAGCGTGGATGCGATCCGGTCAGTTTACCAAAGGTCACTCTCGGGAATTTGCAGATATCGATGCTGCTCGTAAAGAGGGGAAGCCTGCTCCGGTAATTAGTAAGATGGAGACTTATGAACAATTCATCGACTGACCCAATCGATCCCACACGTCAGAGCGCTTGGCGGAAATGGTTAAAGACCGCCGGTTTGGGAGCGATTATTTTCTTTACAATAAAAGGTATAATCACCACTTCCCTGATAATTTGGGGTGGAAGTTACTTAATGCGCGGGTGCTCCATTTGAGGGATTTCTCTCTGCATACTATGGCCTTTCAAGTACATAAACAGCTATGACCAGCCGGGATGCAGATGTGATTGTTGTCGGCGCAGGGCACGCTGGCTGCGAAGCCGCTGCAGCCGCGGCGCGCGCCGGAGCGAAGGTGCTGCTGGTGACGGGCGACCTAAATGCTCTCGCACGTATGTCGTGCAATCCGGCTATTGGTGGGATCGCCAAAGGCCATCTTGTGCGCGAAATCGACGCCTTGGGCGGCGTTATGCCTTTAGTAGCTGATCGAACTGCCATTCAATTTAGAGTTCTAAACCGCTCAAAGGGTCCTGCGGTCTGGTCGCCCCGTTCACAGTGCGACCGCAGCCTCTACTCGATTGAAATGGCGAATGTTATGTTAGGGTATCCGGGAGTAGATCTGCTCGCTGGAATGGTCAAGGGTGTGCTGGTTGAAGGCAGTAAGATCATCCGGATCGTGCTGGAAGATGGACGGAGTCTTACCGCCAGCGCAGTTGTTCTTACGTGCGGAACGTTTTTAAATGGGCTGATGCACTTCGGGATGACTCGAGAATCAGGCGGGAGGCTGGGGGAGGCTCCTGTGCTTGGCTTGACGCAATCTTTAGTCGATCTTGGATTTGAGAGTGGCCGACTGAAAACCGGCACTCCGCCGCGACTTGATGGTCAGACAATCGACTATTCCCACACCGAACGCCAGGACGGTGATGAGGACCCGATCTTTTTCCATCGCGCTACAACCGGAGTGAACTTACCGCAGCTCCCTTGTTGGATAACTCATACTAATGAGGCAGTCCATGACGCGCTGAAGGAGGGTCTGAATCGCTCACCGCTTTATACCGGTCAAATTGCAGGACGGGGGCCGCGCTATTGTCCTTCGATCGAAGACAAAGTTGTCCGCTTCGCTGATAAAGCAAGACATACAATTTTCCTTGAGCCGGAAGGCCTCGATACTAAAGAAGTTTACCCAAATGGCTTCTCGACTTCGCTGCCGGTTGATATTCAGCTTAAAGCAATCCGGTTGATTCCCGGTTTGGAGCGCGTCGAGCTGACTCGGCCGGGTTACGCAGTCGAGTACGACTTCTTCCCACCGCACCAGCTTCACGCGACGCTTGAGACCAAGCGCATCGAAGGATTATTCTTCGCCGGGCAGATAAACGGAACATCCGGTTACGAAGAGGCAGCCGCTCAGGGGTTGATCGCCGGAGCTAACGCCAGTCTAATGGCGAAGAATCGTAAGGAAAGGTTGACGCTTGGTCGTGAGGAAGCCTATATTGGCGTGTTGATCGACGATCTTATCACAAGGGGAACCGAAGAGCCCTACCGGATGTTCACTTCTCGAGCAGAATACCGCCTCCACCTAAGATTGGATAACGCCGCCGCAAGACTTACCGCAAAAGGTAGGGCTGTTGGTTTGGTAAGTGAAGCAGAGGCGCTGAATGTGACGCGAGAGGAAGGACGATTGGAATCTATGATCGAGTACCTTCAGAATCATAGGTCTGTTAATGCGGAAGGGATCAGCTCGCCCTTATTCGAGTTGTTGAAGAGACCGGAAGTACATCTGAGTGATTTGTTGAATAGTCAAGTGGATGCTGTTCCTTGCGGGGCGGATGAGGATTTTGGCAGGGGCGAGTTCACCCGCAGAGTAGAAGCCGAGGTCAAATATGCTGGCTATATCCGTCGTCAGCAGGAGCGTGTGAACGACCTTAAACGCAATCGCGGGCGAACGATTCCAAATGGATTCGATTATCGAGGCGTTAAAGGACTCTCAACGGAGGGTTTGGAAAAGCTTATGATAGTTCAACCGGGGGATTTTGGACAGGCGAGCGGCATTCCGGGAGTGACTCCCGCGGATCTGGCCGTGTTGTTAGTTCATGTAAAACGATTTGGCGAATGGGTAGGCGCGACTCATTAACACTGAACTGAATTCGATGTTGAAAACTTGTGAACAGATTGATAGAACGATCTGTTATGTATTGTTTATATAGTAATTGCAAGGTTTGCATTAGATGGAATTGAATGTTGATAACTTGCTGAATGCCTACCGAGACGCACTCCTAAGAGCGAACAAAACTCTGAACTTGGTGTCGCGGCAAGGTGTTAACAAGATACTGCCATCGTTGATTTCCGAGTCGTTGGCTCCTCTTGGCTGGGAAGGGACTAAGCTTGAGTCGCCCCTGCTCGACGTCGGGAGCGGCGGCGGCTTGCCCGGGATACCGCTGAAGATAGCGAAACCAGAACTCAATATTACATTGTTGGATGCCAATCGTAAGAAGACGTTGTTTCTTCGAAACGTAGTCGAAAAGCTCCAGTTAAAGGATGTCGGAGTCGTTTGGGGGCGGTTTGAAGACTTCAGCTCACTTTCTGAAAACTCAAGACGATTTGGTACAGTTACTGCCCGTGGAGTCGGGCAGTTAGACCAATTGATTAAGTCGTCCGCAAGATTACTTAAACCGGGCGGTGAGTTGATTATATGGAGTGGTGAAAGTGGCGTCGAGGACTCGCTTTCATCTGGCTATCTTCCTCCGGTCTTCTTAGAAGTGTCGCCGGGATTAAAGCTGATCCGATGGGTAAGGGAGGCGTAGTGAATTGATTCTGGCAAGGAAAATAGAAACGCAGGATTCTTCAGATAAATGTTAGATCGTCTGATATACGTTCTTTCGCTGCACACGCCGCGAAAGCTGTTGCGATCTACGATCAAGCCGGGAACACGTTGCCCGATTATGATGGTGGTTGCGCTGCTGCTGGGATTCTCTTCCCAACTTAGCGCTGCCGTAATCACCGGGAAGGTTACTGATTCTGCTACCGGTAAAGCACTTGAAGGCGCAAGTCTGACGTTTGGCGGAGGAAATCTCGGCGCGGCGGCCGATTCGCGTGGCGTTTACCTGTTTGGCGACAGTCCTTCCGGCGAATGGACGCTTACCGCGAGTTGCATTGGATATCAAACCGTTACGCGAGTGGTTCAGACTTCGCAACAAGATACTATCACCCTTGACTTTCGCTTGAATCAGCAGTCGCTGGTTTTGGACGAAGTTGTTACCACTGCAACCAGAACGCTCAAGACATTGAAAAATGTGCCGGTTGCAACAGAACTCGTTACTCGCTCCGATTTCCAGCGTCGCGGTTCTGTTAATGTCGCCGAAGCGCTTGAGACCGAGATTGGTTATGATGTTCAAGAAGACTTCTCTGGTCAGGGAGTGATGCTTCAAGGGGTGGATCCGGATAAAGTTTTGATCTTGGTGGATGGGAATCGCGTCATTGGGCGGGTGAACGGTTCGATAGACCTCGAGCAACTCTCTGTCGGCAACGTCAAACAGATCGAAGTGGTGAAAGGCGCTGTCTCTACACTCTATGGCAGCGAGGCAATCGGCGGCGTTATCAACATTATCAGTGAACAACCGACGCCGGGGCTACGCCTTCGCTTTGATATGCAGAACGGCGGGTATTTTCCAGACCGAACCGGTTTGAATGGCGGCAGCTTTAGCTATTCGCCCGGCTTTTTCGCTTCAAGGGCGCATGGGAAGTGGGGTTATTCATTTGGCAGCCGCGTTACTCATGTAGGCTTGATGGATATTGATCCGAAAACGCCGCACACCAACGGCGCGCCAGCGACATCCCGCATCAATGGCGATCTCAAAGTGAGCTATCAACACACTCCGTCACTCGGCTTCACTGCGACAACACGCGGAATGGCAGAAGAGAAGAATTGGGTTGAAGATTCCGGGTTGCTTTCGATCAGCCTTGCATATGACGATTACGAAGTGAACCGTAGCGCGGGCTTTTCTGTGGAAGGGCTTTACAGTCCAGATCCGGATACGCGCGAAAGCGTAAAGTTCTATCGGACAAGTAACTACCACCGTTGGGATAAACGTACCCAACCGAAATGGGGTTCGGTGCGTATCGAAGATTTCAGCAAGGGTGAGGAAGATTTTACCGAGTACTCAGTGCTGATGACTCGCAGACCTGCCGCTGAACACCTCTTCACGATGGGCGGCGACGTCTATCAATGGAATATTACCTCCAATTCCGAACTTGGCGACAGCGTCTATTCCCCGTTTACAGGCAACTTGACCGCCTGGAGCGGGTATGTTCAGGACGAATGGAGCATCCATCCGAAGTTCACCTTTCTTCCCGGCGTTCGCTATGAACACCACGAGATCTATGGGGGAAACTTCGCGCCTCGTTTGTCGTTAATGTATGTTCCCCGCGATGATATTCGTATTCGCGCCTCCGCCGGCAGTGGCTATCGGGCTCCATCAGCCAAAGAACTTTATTATATCTTCAACCACTCAGCAGCCGGTTATATCGTCCATGGAAATCCGGACTTGTCGCCGGAACGTTCGATCAATTACAGTCTCAACTTCGAGCACAATTACCAGAACAGTTCCGTTGCACGTCTGACATTATTCTATAACAATTTACGTGATCTGATTGATTTTTATCAGGTTGGGATCAGCGAGCAATATTACCTCGGGGTTTTCCAATACAGGAATATCTATGCCGCCTGGGTACGCGGTATTGAGCTTGAGCGTAACTTTAGGATGACGCCTCACCTCGAGGTGAAGGCTTCCTATATGTTCATGCAAAGTCACAACGGTTCAACAAACGGGCCGCTGCTCCGTCGCCCAAAACATAGTGGGCGCTGGGACGTCACTTACCGACATGGCGTCTGGACAGGGAAGGTGTGGGGGAGGTTCACCTCAAAAATGATGTTCACCGATATTTTTGAAACCGACGAGCAGTCGTCTCAGGAGTGGACTAATCCCTATGAGATCTGGAATTTATCGGTAGCTCGCGAGTGGGGACGGGACTGGAACATCTTTACCAAAGTAGAGAACCTGCTCGACCACACACATGGCCGGTACGGTCCTTTTGAGGGGAGAACCGTTTCAATCGGCGCTAACTGGTCGCTTAACCGTTAGATAGATTAGAACGCCGTCCGGAGCAGAGGAGTATCCTTTCCCGGACGGCGTTTTATGTTTACTTGAACCCTACTGCCGAACAGTTATGCGCCTACTGCCAACCCGCCGTGGTTGGCAGAAAGTGAATTGGTGCTTCAAAATCTGCCAACCACGGCGGGTTGGCAGTAGGCGCACGGTATCAAATTCGCAATCACAAATCAACGACTGCTTTTTACGGCAGTCAACCATTTCCAATAGAGGAGAGAACGCAATGAAGCTACGCTTCCTTTCACTGATGCTTGTCGCACTGGCTGTCTTTGTCGGTTGCGATAAAGATGACAAAATTACCAACCCCAATACCTACACCCCGACCGATTCAACCTGGACCGATGGGGCTGGCGGCTACAATGTGCGGCTCAATGCTACGACGAACGGACGTTTTCGCTACTATGACCTTACCAACCGGCAGGTAGTTGAAGTGAGCGAAGCTGGTTCGCATTCCAGCGCTCTCTGGCAAGTCGCCTTTTCAAGGTATCTCGGTAAGGTCAACGGCGGTGCATCCGGCGACGCCGGTATGACTGCCGTCGATCTCGCGACAATTGGCAATCCCGACAGCGTCAATTTCGACTCAATTTCAACTGTTCCGACGGTTGATTCGTCTGCCTGGCAGGCTGATCGGGTAGCGCGTGCGGTAGAAGGATGGTACGATTACAATCCGGGTACGCATGAATTCTTGCCGAGTCACAAGGCATACATTGTGAAGACGGCGACGGGTAAGTACGCCAAAATGGAGATCGACAGCCTCGGGAATCTCTCACGCAGTGGCGTTGGACTTGCCGTAATTAAGTATGTCTATCAGGATGATGGGACGAACAATCTGAGAGATTCGACGAAGCGAGTGACTCTCGATTGCTCAAATGGAGCCGGATTCTTCTCGTTTGCTACCGGCGGTCGAGTAGCAGTTGGCGATCAATGGAATTCAACTTCGTGGGATTTCAAACTCGAGGATTTCGAGCTTGCGCTCAATAGCACGATCAACGGGCTGGGAACCGCATCTGCAGTGATGTCCGACTCATCCTTCGACGACATTACAAGCGGATGGAACGGCGGATCGCCATTCTTCCAGGATTCCTATCTCTCAGTCTTCGGCAGTGCAAGCGATCACCCATGGTTTAGTTATGGCGCGCAACACGAACTGAGCAGCAAGAACCACGTATATTTGCTGAAAACAATGGGCGGTACAGTATTCAAGATGCAAATCAAGAACTACTATATGATCGTCGATGGAGCCTCGCAAGGCGGCTGGATTCAATTCCGGTTCAAACAGTTATAGAGTAAGTCTGAAATACTTTTTAGTGGGGCAGGTCGTCCCGACCTGCCCCACTAAAAGACCAAACTGAGTCCAAATCCACCTTTTTCAATAGACTCAGAGTAAGGTCATCCGCCGTCACTGCCCCGTCGGTGACGGCGGATGAATGTTGGCTCTTTGCATGAGAAATTTTCGATTGCTTCAAGGAAAATTCTCTTAAATAGGGAAACCGCTTGACCGGCGCATTTTTTATAGTAATTTTACTACATTAACGGTGAATTACGCCGGTCACTATTACTCCCCCGCATCAATCGCGAGCTGCCCTCATGCAATGCCCCGAGTGCAAGGGTTCATTATCGGCCTATAACTTCTTCCGCGAAAAGGAATGCCCCGCTTGTGGCGCCGCGCTGAAGAGGATGCCGACTTGGCCGATGGTGAAAGAAACCGCCATCTCCTTCGCCGAAGACAAAGGTTATATCTTCTGGGCGATCGTTTACGTTGTGGTAGTGAATGTTACGGCATTCATCGAGCAGGTCTTCTATCAAGGATTGCTCTTTGATTATCTGGCCGCTCACGGATTCCGATTCATCCTTTGCGCTGCATTCACCGGAATGTTTGTCGATTACATCGTTAAGGCGAATGTAGAGGTATCCGCGGTTCGGAATAAATTCATTTTCAAGCCGCCTCGTTACCTACGTCGCTTTCGTAACTGGACGAACATTTTCGCGTTTCTGGGGCTTGGTCTCGGCATTTACTTGCAGATGCGCTGGCCGAACTTCATCTCGTTCCTCTGGACGGTATCAATTGTCGTGGCGATTCTGGTCAGCACGATCTGGGCGATCATGGGCTTGGCGCTGACTGAAGACGATATGAACGACAAACGCATCCGTTATTTCATGGAAGAGATGCGGATCGGTCGCGTCAGGTATTATCATCGCGCTTCGGCGATCTATCTGGGTGGAATCGTCGTTGCAGGTATCATATTCTACAATCTGGTTAAAATCTCCGGGCTATGGTTTTATATCTATAACTCCCGGATCGTTTACAGCGTGATGACCTTCTTCACTACCTACTTTGCTTGGGTGAAGAAATTCCAGCGGTAACTCTCCTGTCTGCTTTGGCGCAGTCCGGCTCAAGTTTCTAAACTTGAGCCAGACTGTTGCGCGTTCTGTATTTGACTGTATCTTCAGTGTGCGAAGAGCGCGCTGTTGCTGAAACATTCTTTGGTAACTTCGCGTAGAAGCCGAACTTGTTCGTGCCACGCTAAGAGGATAGAAAAGGCACGAACAAGGTCGGCCTCTACGCGAAAACTACCAGTTACATCAAGTCAGTTTTAAGTATTACATCGACACGGATTTGGGTGCCAGTCCTAAATCGTATCTCCATCTGTCATTTCCGAGAACCCTACGTCTCCTCGCATTCCGAAAACCCGTTCCACCGAGCGCCCTCCCAAGACCGCACGCGGTCCGCTGATATTCCTCTGCGTAATCCTGCTTATCGTGATAGCCGAAGAAGCGACTCACTTCGCTGAGTTATTTCTTGGCCGCTACTTAAACGCGTATAATCTCGAACGCAAATCCTGGGGAACGACATGGGAGGCTGAAGCCAGGGCTCGCCAAGCCGCAGAACGTGTGACTCAATCTGCGACTGAAGGTTCCCGCGTGAGACAGGAGATTGAAGGCGCAAATTCGTTCACGGCTCTGCTCGATCTCTTACAGGAGTCGGATAATCTTGCCGTAACGCCTTCGAAGTTTGTAGGTCTCTACCTTGCGCTTCCGAAAAGCGAGCGCGATTCAGTTATCGCATCGAAAGAACTCCTCGATCTCTACTACACTTCCGATTGGAAACGAACCGGCGTTAAATCGGCTGATAATGGCGCGATTGCCTATCTGATCGACAGTCAGAATCAGGTCATCAAGAGTGTTTCGCTGCCTGACCGACTGGTGCGCGTCGCCGGAGAAACCGGGAAGATCTTGCGAGGCGGTTTGGAAAGTCTTCCAGTATTTACTGGTCGGATCTACCCAGCTGAAAGGTTCTTTGCCCTCCTGTTCAATCTTACCGAAGTAGAACGCTCCCAGCTATTTCCAGATCCAGGTCTATTATTAAGTCTTCCAAAACCTGTCTCTTATGTTGGATTTGCGCCTGCTGAAAGAGGCGAGTCCTTTGCTGTTATCGGTTTTCAATCTGATGGAGCAAGCGGCGCTGCGGTCACGACATATCCCATAACCAAGACAGCGTTTGAGCGTCTTACATTCCTGTTTGCAATGGAAGGGAGCGATACCCTCTTCACTCCTTCGCCCGATGGCGAGGAAGACAGCCAGACTCGCGATGAGATGCGCACCAATCGTAAGGGAGAAGCGCTCTAATGAGAAAGCTTCTCATCTTACTGAACGCTCTAATTGTGATCGCCGTTGGAGCTGGGATCTGGGTGATCACCAAGTACCAGGCTGATATGCCTCGTCTGCCGGACGATCTGCGCCTCCTCGCCTCTACTCCTGCAACGCAGGTTTTCGCCCGTGATGGACAACTAATTGGTTCGATGGGCGGCAGGGAATATATTGCGATCGAAAGGATCTCTCCCAACTTCCTTAACGCAGTAGTAGCAGCCGAAGACAAGCGTTTTTATTCGCATCGCGGCATCGATCATATCGCCTTTTTCCGTGCGCTGATGCTCAATGTTCTGCGGGGAGGAAACGCTCCCGGCGGATCTTCCATTACGCAGCAGCTTGCAAAGAATCTCTTTTTCTCGTTCAAACGTGATTGGGAGCGAAAAATCGTCGAAGGGCTTGCGTCTATTGCCATCGACAACCGATTTTCCAAGAACGAGATCCTTGAAGCATACTGCAATCTGGTCTATTTTGGGCGCTTCGCCTATGGCGTCGAACGGGCGTCCCGAACATACTTCCGAAAACACGCCTCTCAACTGACGGTTGAAGAGGCGGCTCTTCTCGCAGCTCTGCCTAACGCCCCTTCGAAGCTCAATCCTTACTTTCACCTTGATGCGGCTAAAGAGCGTCAGCGTGCGATTCTCGAGCGAATGGCCGACAATGGGTATATCGAACAAAGCGCAGTTGACAGCCTTTATGACTGCCCCTTAAAATTCGTCGAAGAGCATTCGTCGTCCGAAAACGGTTCGTACGCGCTCGACTACGCGCTGGAACTGGCGCGTCGAGACATCGGAACCGATCTGGTTAATTACGGCGGCGTCCGAATCTACACAACGATAGACATTCGGCTGCAACGACTCGCCGAGGAAACTGTTGCGTCCGGTGTGGACTTGCTGGAGTTGAATCTGAAACTTTCTAAGGACGGCAAGGAAGGCAGGCTCGAAGGCGGATTGGTAGCGATGGACGTCGCGGGCGGACGGATACTCGCTTTGGTAGGCGGCAGAAATTACTCGGAGAGTTCTTTCAACCGGGCAGTTTATTCTAAACGTCAGCCCGGCTCATCCTTCAAGCCGGTAATTTATCTGACGGCGCTGGAAGTTCTGGGAATTAGTCCGGAAACGATTGTGGACGATCATCCGGTTACGTTCACAATCGAGGGTTCCCAACCTTGGAGCCCGAAGAACTTCGACCTTGAGTTTCACGGCTCGATCCCTTTGCGAGTAGCGCTTGCAAAGTCTATCAATACCATTGCGGCGCAGTTGATCTATAAGGTCGGCCCGCGAAGGGTGGTTGAAACTGCTGCGAAACTTGGCGTTCAGACTCCTTTGGAGGCGCATTTGTCTCTTGCGCTCGGAGCCGGCGGTGTGACGATGATCGACATGGCCACCGCCTTCGCGACCATTGCCCGCGAAGGCGTCGAGATCGATCCTCTGTGCGTTACGCGTATCGAAGGACCGGGCGGCGAGATACTCGCGGAGTATCTTACAGCAGGTGAACAGCGCTTCGATTCGGAAAAAGTCTATGATCTGATAACGATGATGAAGGGAGTTATCGACCATGGGACAGGGACGATAGTCCGTCAGCGTGGATTCAGCGGGACGGCGATCGGAAAGACCGGCACTTCGAGCGATTTCCGCGACAGTTGGTTTGTCGGCGCAACGCCGGTGCTTTCGATATCCGCCTGGGTTGGTTTCGACGACAACCGGCAAATGTTCCTTTCTAGCGGCAAGGGCGTTACAGGAGCATCAGGAGCGGCGCCGCTCTGGACGGACTTCATCATTCAAGCTACGGCTGGCGAGCCGGATCGAGACTTTCCCAAGCCTGCACGAGTCATCGACGACCTGCCAAAGCGAAATACCGAGTTCTTCAACAGTCAGAAAGCGAAAAAGGTGGCGGGAGGAAACTGAAGACGGGAATTGCTGGTTGAAGAATTGGCGAAATACCAACCATGACGTTTTAATCTTCTTGGCGGATCATTCTCGCCTTCAAGTATGTCTGCAAATAAACGATTATCGCAACGTACCCCTACCGCCAACCCGCCGTGGTTGGCGGTATTTGCATATATACAATGGCTTAAACTGTCAACCGCGGCGGGTTGACAGTAGGGGTAGAGGCTGTTTTTTCCAAATCATTATAAATCCGCACGACGATATTGGTTACCTTACACGAAGTCTATATCTCAAACAGGTCAGAGACGCCAATCATCCTGACCTCTTGCTTGCCCCTTCATTTTTCTACTCCTTGCATTTTCCCTTCCCAATACCTTATATTTTAGTATGGCAATATGCCTTCTTCGCGATCGGACTGATGGCGAAGCCCAGATTACGGTTTGTTTAGAAACTGCTGTGACCAGGTTACCCGGACCTGAAGCGGGTTGACGGCAGATGATCGGGATCAGATTTCCACTTATTTGATTGCTGGAGGCTATCATGGTCGTGAATTGGAATCGTCTTTCCTTCCTCTCTCTCTTCGCTGCGCTGCTGATCGGACTTACGGCAAACTCCAGTCTGGCGGCGTGGAACGCGATCCTGAACGAACACTTCGACAAAGACCCACACAACCGGGCGCACGCCTGGCCGTGGAACACGCCGCTTCAAAACCCCGCCATTCGCTGGCATTATAATCCGTGGGATCCCTACCCCAGAGCGGAAGGGCAGGTTCGGAGCGAATTCTGTTGGGGTTATCAAGACGCCTACTTCAATACTAATGTATTGCAGGATGAGGAATTCCCCGGCTCGATCTGGTGCGCTTACACCAATGGCGCAAACGTGAATAGTCCTCGCTGGCCGGAGGATGCTGACTACATGAACAACCAGAACGCCTGGGTTTGGTGGGAGCCATTCAGTACGCAGGGATTGCATGACGCCGCTGTCAGTTTCTGGTTGAGAGTTGACCTTGAAGGATTCAGCCGGGACTCCCTCAGCGCTCTGGTCGTAACGGATCCAAACGTCCGCACCATTGCCAACATTCGAGCTAATGGAAAGTTTGGAGCCCTGCGAGATGAGAATGGCGACTTTGCCGGGATCACCAGTTTCGCCTATGGGACAGACTGGGTTTATCGCGAATATCGTCTGGACGATATGAGAAGGCTCAATGCGGATGGGACCATACGAGATTCCGTCAGCGTTCTGGATCAGGATTTCGTGGCGGTCTGCTGGATCTGGCAGTCTGATAATGTCGGCGTTACCGGCAAGGGAGCATTCATCGACGACGTCGTTATCTCGGTAGAAGATGGTCTGTTCGATCTTGCGGCAAGGTCGATGGCATACGGATATTCGATCGATGAGGATTCCATCTACTGGACTGATTCTCCTCCAACCTACCTCAAACCGACCTTCTTCCGACTCAACTACACCGTCGGCGGCGAAGGACAAACTCCTGATTTTCGTGTCACCTGCGAAATTGATGGTCAACCGAGTTTCAGCGAGGTCGTTTCGCAGCCCGCTTTAGTGGACTCGATCTTCAGTATCGTGACTTCCAATCCATGGATTGCCGCCGCCGGAGATCACACAATCCGTTGGATTCTCGACTCAGACTCGTCGATGCAGGAGTCGCGGGAGGATAATAACGAAATCGAATGGGCGCTCAATGTGCCGTGGACTCCGGCGCCTCAACTGACGATACACACACCGGCGCACGATTCTACTGAAGCGCCGATCAATCTGCCTTTCCCCATCGAGATTACAATCAACGATTCCAATCCGGACGATAACCAATTCACGCTGTTCCTCTATTTGGTTAATGACACGACCGGATTGCGAGAACATCCCGAAGCGTTCGATAATCTGGAGAGCGTCGCATTCGACTTCAACGCCCAGCAACGGCGCTTCAGTTATACGCCAGATTTCGGCGACCGAGCTGTCGGCACGTTTTGGTTTGTAGCAGGTCTCGCCAACGATGGGATCTTGGGGAATACAACTCTATCCTTTTCGTCGGGCCGAATCTGGATCAGACCGCTAAGCGTAACCGGTTCGGTTGCGTCTCCACTCGAATTTACGCTTGCAGAACCATACCCGAATCCCTTCAACGGCGAAGTCAAGCTTGAATATGCTCTGCCGTATCGGGATTATGTCAAACTGGCGCTTTTCGATCTGGCAGGCAGGCGAGTTGCGCTTCTTGAAAACGGCGTTAGGGAGGCAGGCGCGCACATCGCAACCTGGAGACCGAACGGAGTTGGCGGCGGGGTGTATCTGGCGAAGCTTGAGGCTGGCAGGATGAGCTCGATGCGCAAGCTGATCTATACTCCTTGACACTGCGGACTCGGCTCATTGCGATAAAATGTTATGAGAGACGGGGCGGACTGCATTGTCCGCCCCGTTTACTTAAATGAATATACTGCGACCTTTCGGAACCCCGGCTTGTCCGATTTCGTGCAATAGAAAGATGATTCGGTTCTGTTAACGTCAGGTTGTGCTTGCCTTCATTGTTTGCGACGGCTATCTTGACATTGTTGCGAAAGCCAGATTACTATGGCTTCTTAACCCACCATCAATTGAATCCACGTTTGGTTCAGTCTCGGCGTTCAGTAGAGAGTCGAACTTGCCAGACAGCTTCTTGAACTTGATTTGCTCGAGATGGAAAGGAATGACCGCATGAACGAAATTTCCGCCCCTTCCTTGAACCTCCGTGACCGCGCTCTCTGGCTGATTGTCGGATTGGTGCTGCTGATACGCTGGGCGCATCTGGCATTCGTCGCCGGGAGTGATCTGGTTCGTATTCCGATTATTGACTCCGCATTCTACCAACAGTGGGCTGCCGATATTGCCGGCGGCGAGTTGATTGGTCGCGGAGTCTTTTTTATGAGTCCTCTCTACCCTTATTTCCTCGGTTTAATCTATTCCCTGTTCGGCGTCTCGCCGCTAGCTCCTCTGATTGTACAGAGCCTGCTTGGAGCTGCCACTGTAGGGATTTTCTTCCTCTGGGCAGAAAGACTGATGGGACGTAGGCCCGCAATCGTCTCAGGCGTCCTTGCTGCGTTCTATGCGCCATTCGTCTTCTATGATGCAACTCTCCTGACAGCGTCGCTGATCCTCTTCCTTTCGGCCGGGATTCTCTATTTGACTCATTTCACTCTTGAGAATCCGACGCCCTATCGTCTTGCTGGAACAGGAGTTTTAATCGGGCTTTCCGCGCTGGCCAGACCGTTGGCGCTGATCTTCCTGCCATTTTTCTGGTTATTGCTCCATTTACAGGAAAAGTCCTCTTCCGCGCGACGCATTGGGATTGCCCTGATTGGCGTCGCGGTCATTCTACTGCCGGTCAGTCTAAGGAATCTCTTTGTAGGCGGCGAATTCGCGCTAACCACCTCCTCCGCCGGGATGAACTTCTACGTCGGGAATAATCCGGACGCCACCGGTCTTTATTGGGAAGCGCCATTCCTCTCTTCTTCCGAACCGCAATATGAGGATGAAGATTATCGCCGCGTGGCGTCAGAAGCGGTCAGTCGGGAGCTTACGACTCGTGAGGCGGGCGGTTACTGGGGGCGTCGCGCGCTCGACTGGATGATAAATGAACCGGTTCAATTCCTTAGTCTAACCGGCAGGAAGATCTTCTACTTCTGGAATCGCGCCGAATTTGCCAATAATGTGAGTATCTACCTCGGTCGGGCGCTATCGCCGATTTTGAATTATAATTTGCTTGGATTCTGGTTGATTGCGCCGCTTGGATTAGCAGGACTGATTTTCTTCTCACGGCAACGTGGCTGGAAAGCAGCGCTTCTGCCATGGGCATGGATCGCTGCTTACTTTGCAGGCGGAGTAATCTTCTTCGTCAGTTCCGAATATCGTCTCCCTGCTACTCTCGCACTAATCGCCGGAGCCGGATATTTCCTGACCATATTCTATGATCGCTTGGTCTCCCGACAATATGAGCCAGCTATGAATGTCGTGGTGATCGGCTTGATCTTCATGCCGTTAGTGAACTTCCGCACGGATTTCATCGTAAAAGGCGAAAATCCACGGATGGATTGGTTCAATATCGGCAACACTCTGATGAAGTACGGGGAGCCTGACGCCGCCGCGATTCGTTTTAAGAAGTCGGTCGAAGTAGATCCTTCTTTTGCAGAGGGATTCCTCCGTCTTGCGGAAGCTTATTATCGTGCAGGGAAAACAGACAAGGCGATTGAAATTGGTCAGCAGGCTGGATTGCCCGATCCTGAGTCGATTATTAAAATCGTTAAAGGCAACGCTTTGCAGGAGGCGTATGCTCTGCTTGGTGAAGGAAAGCTCGATGAAGCGGCAAAAGAATTTGCCTATGCCGGTTATGATTCTTCAATCGCTTCTGCCGAAACAACCCGCGTCAGCCTTTTAAATCAGGCGCGCGACGCCTACACTGCCGGAAGGATGGATCAGTCTCTGGCGTACTTCCAAAGAGTAGCTGTCCAGGATACCGCTCCTGATCCTTCGGTCTTTTACAATATCGCCTTCCTCCATTGGCAAGCGGGAAGGAACGATTCGGCAAGAACTAACGCAGAAAAAGTGCTGAGCATAGACTCGCTCAATGTTCCTGCCGGATTCCTTCTAGTACGGATTTATAGTGCGATCGGGATGTACGAAGAAGCGGACCAACTCGCACGAAAGTTGAATCCAGCTACCGAAGAACGTGAAGAGATGCTTCGTACCGTTCGCTCAGAGATGGATGCTTATGAAGCGAGCGGCGACTGGAAGAAAGCCCTTGAGACCTACGGTCGGTATGGCAGAACGGCTGTCGATATTGCGCCGGAAGATAAGTACCGGATTGGACGTCTTCAGATCAGAGCAGGTAATTACGAAACCGCCCTTCGCCTTCTTACAGAAGCCGAAGCGGGAATGATCAGCGATCCCAAGCTTCCCTATTTCCAAGGACAAGCGTTGCAGTCGATGGGTAAAATTGAGGAAGCGTTGGCCGCCTTCAATCGGTCAGTCTCTCTCTCGTCAACCCTCTTCGAACCGCGTATAGCGCTTGCGAGGCTCTACCTTTTAAGGAAACAACCCGATAAGGCTTTCAGAGAGTTAGATGGCGTAGCTCATTTGGATATACTTGACGAAAAGCTCGCGGTGGAGTTCAAAGCTTTAATGGATAGCGTTAAAGCGAAAATATAGATTGATTGAGAGCAGCTATTTCCCGGAAAGTTAGTGTCGAGAGGAATGATACAAGGAGTATATTAACCAGAAAGTCCAGGTCTATTCTCAGGACGGCACGTAATTTGCCGATTGCTTATTTGAAATGTCTATCAAACAAACCATCCTTTTGACCGAGCGAACTCAGAATACTCCGCCGACAGTCCTGCTTGCCGATGATGAGTGGTTGCTGTTATGGTCACTCGAGCGGCTTTTAATCAAGCAGGGAGTTCAGGTCTTGAAAGCTCCCACTGGCGGCGCAGCGCTCGCTCTGCTCCGCGATCATCAGGTGGATTGGGTCATCAGTGATCTGAAACTGCCTGATATTACCGGCGTCGAAGTGCTTGAGCAAGCGCGCCAGATGCAGCCTTGTGTAAAAATGGCGCTCATGACCGCCTATGGTTCGGTTGAAGTAGAAGCCTCGGCCAGACGCCTTGGCGCGACCTACTTGCCCAAGCCGTTCAAGCTTGAAGACATAGCTGAACTCATCCTCGCAACCCCTATTCTCGCTAACGCATCCCTCTAATTCCTGCGCCAATTCGCGCTCGCTTTGAGCGAACGTCCCCTTTTGCCTTCCTATATCTGTGTGCAAGCCTCTCAGATATTATATTGTAGATCGTTTCACTTTCGGTTTGTCTCTGTCCTTGTGTCTCTAAGTAAACATCGATGGACATAAAGACACATGGATGGCATGGACGGGAACAGAAACCCGTCCTCCTGAATCCTATGGAATACCAGGAGAATAATGAGCGAATACAATACTATCGTCGGGATATCGGCTTTATTTCTGCTAGCGGCCGGTATGGCGGGCGGATTTCTACCGCAGTACATCCGGTTGAGCGATCGTGGATTACACCGCTTCCTTGCGCTTGGCACTGGAATGCTCCTCGGGACGATTTTTTACCACATGCTCCCCGAGGCGCTGGAAGGACAATCCTCGGCAACCTTTGTTATTATTGGGTTGCTCGGCGTGTTCGTGGTGGAACGTATATTCTTTGCCGAGACGGGTCACAGTCATCTGCCGCCTCCTTCCATTCCTCTCGCTGAGAGTCACAACCACGATTCCAGCCATCACCATCACGATGACGATGAACTGATCGAGCCGCTGCCAACCGCTCGCGGCGCTCATGAACTGATCGGCGTCACGGCTTTTGCGGGACTATCTGTCCATGCGCTGATGGTCGGTTTGGGATTGTCGGCGCAGTTGGTGGACACAACGACGGCCGTTCCACTCCTGACGTCGCTGTTAGTCCATAAGCTCTCTGAGGCTTTTTCGCTATCGACGATTTTCCTTCTGGCAGGTTATCCGCGCAAACGGGCGTTAATCATGTTAGGGATATTTGCCTGTATCGAACCTTTCGGACAGTTGATTGGAGCGGCGGCTATCGATCTTTTACCGCACGGCTGGGAGAGCGGCGCATCAGGACTCGCAGCAGGAACATTTCTCTATGTCGCGCTCTGTGATTTATTGCCTGAGGTATTCCATCGTCGCGACGGGCGTTGGGGGAGCCTCGCAGCATTGGTGATCGGCGTCGTAGCAATTGCGCTGCTGATGGCTGGAGGACATGGTCACGCGCATTGAAAATGAAGAATGAAGAATGAAAAGTGATGGGGCGTACTATGACAGATAAACTCATGCGATGGGGAGAAGGTCACTCACGTCAGCCGTTGCTTGCCATTTTGTCTGTCCTGACTTCCTTATTCTTTGTCGTTCCAGAAGCATTCGCGGATTCGTCGCTCGACTCAGTCAAGGTCTATTCGATGAACATCACTTATGTTACGGACAAGCAACTACCAAAGTATGTTCGCATTGTCGTCGAACTCTACAGCGACGCGCAGACCGATCTCTCGGGAAGTTGGAACACCAAATACGATCAGGGCTGGCTCGACTTGAAGCCAAACGGTTTGGCTACTATTACGACCTACCTTTACGGTGAAGGGCTCGCCGATACGGTCGCCAAAACGCTTAACCTGAACTGGACGAATCTCGACAAAGATCGAAGCGGCGTTATCTGCCTGCCGTTCGACTGGAGCAGCGCCGTCCGTCAGACCAAAATCCGTCTGCCGTTTGAATGGCAAAGCGTCGATCATGGAACCAAATCGTTCAGCGACGAGTGGTCGTGCCGGGAAATGCAAGCCTCGCCGACGACAGGCCGCCCCTATACGACCATCTTGATCCCGATCCCCTGTAAAGTGCTCGTGTTCGGACTGAATGACAAATATGAGCCGACCGATACCCTGTTCAAGAAGGAACTTTTCCGCGGCGAGGCGAAGATTGAATGGACTGCGAATAAACCTCGATCAGGCAGATACATGTTTCTGATGGAAGTAAACGGCGCGAAGCTGCCCGGTCAGCAACTGGTTTGGCCTAAGAAAGAGAAGGGCTCAAAAGGGGCGAAGGGCGAGTATTATTATGGGGAGTGAAGGGAAAGAGGAAAGAAGAAAGAAGAAATTCGGTAGGACAGGTTTTCAACCTGTCGAATCGGTGATTTCCAATAATGGAACGAATTTTAATCTAATGCGTGACAGAATAAACTATTGCTTGTGAAGGATCCCTGATGTTGACCTCGATTATCGCATCTGTCTTGATTGCCGTGATTCCGGATTGGGCCGGTGAATCTGCACCCTTCGATTCGGTCGAAATTCTCGAACCGACCGTTACCCGAATCCATGTTAAAGACACTCCTTCCTATGATCGCCTCGAGTGGGGGCTTATCAATCATTCACAGATCGACGTCAGTGGTCGTTGGGCAGAATCGGCGAGTAAGTTATCTTCCTGCGCCAAATTCAACGTCGGTCGCCAGGACACGCTTCGCTTCTCGTGGTGTTTCACTCTGCGTGATCGGAAACTGCTCGATTCACTTCACATCCTCTTGTCCGCTCAGGCCTCATTAATAGTTTCAACCGGATTGACCATAGCCTTGCCCGAGCCGATTTTTGGCGGAGAACCAAAATCAGGCGATGCGATCTTGACGCCACCTTTTCCGAATCCATTCTGTGGAGGCCCGACTTATCATATCTGGCTGGGAGGCGCAGGGAGAGCTACCGTAACGCTTGCAAGCATAGAGGGGAAAGTGCTTGAGACAATCCTTGATATGAGCTTATCGGAAGGGAACCATCGCCTGCCGATTCCCTATGCCGAATGTATGGGCTCAGGAGTATATCTATTGCGATTGCAAGTGGATGGGCAGGAGAAAGGGTGGGTACAGGCGGTGCTGCTTAGGTGAGTATCGGTTCACTTGAGTGCGGTAGGTTTCGGTATTACTCTATCTCGCTATCCTTCCTTTTCACTCAATCCGGTATTGACCGCTTCCCCATTCTTGTTTTTCGCCTTCCCTCCTGCCATATATAAGGTTGCATATTTATTGAACCCGTAGCGTATCCACGGTCAAGCGAGACGCTTAACCTACGCGAACTCTCAACTCTCAACTCACAATTTCAAATGAAACTCATCGAATGCGTCCCGAACTTCTCAGAAGGACGGGACAAATCAATCATCGAGGCGATAGTCGCCGAAATCAGAAAGATCTCCGGAGCAGAATTGCTCGACGTCGATCCGGGCGAAGAGACCAACCGCACCGTTGTCACCTTCGTCGGCGGACCGGAAGCGGTCGCAGAGGCAGCCTTCCAAGCCATCCGCAAAGCTGCCGAGCTGATCGACATGTCCAAGCACCACGGCGCTCATCCGAGGATGGGAGCCACGGACGTCTGCCCCTTCGTGCCGGTCGCGGAAGTTACCATGGAAGAATGCGTCGAGGTAGCCAAGATCGTCGGCGAAAGGGTCGGCAGGGAACTCGGAATACCGATCTACCTCTACGAAACCGCGGCCTCGCGCCCCGAGCGTAAGAACCTCGCTGAAGTTCGCAAAGGGGAGTATGAAAGCCTTAGCGCGCGTCCCGGCGATCCTTACTGGACGCCCGATTTCGGACCGGATACTTTCAATACTCGCTCCGGAGCGACGGTCATAGGCGCGCGAGACTTCCTCATCGCCTACAACGTCAATCTGAATACTCGCGACCCGAAGCTCGCCAATAAAATCGCTCAGCGCATCCGCGAGATGGGCTTCCCGCAGCGCGACGGTGAAGGTAAAATTGTCCGTGACGCCGACGGTAATAAGGTGATGATCCCCGGCCTCTTCGAGGCGGTCAAAGCGGTCGGCTGGTACATCCCGGAGTACAAGCAGGCTCAGATTTCGATCAACCTCGTCAACTATAAGGTTTCTCCGCCGCACGAAGTGTTCGACGCGTGTTGTGAAATCGCCGCCGATAACGGCCTCCGCGTGACCGGATCCGAGTTGGTGGGTTTGATTCCGCTCGACGCGATGGTGCAAGCTGGGCGGCACTTCCTTACCAAACAAGGGAAAATTACCGGAGTCAGTGAGGAAGATCTGATCCAATCGGCGATACTCTCGCTTGGGCTAAATCAGCTTGGGCCGTTTGATCCGGCGCAGAAGATCATCGAGTACCGCTTCCGTAAACCGGGGCGGCTCGCATCGTTGACGATTAAAGGCTTCACGGACGAACTTGCCTCGGACAGTCCGGCTCCCGGCGGAGGGAGTGTTGCGGCGCTGGCTGGAGCGCTTTCGGCTGGATTGGCGTCGATGGTCGCGAATCTGACCTATGGACGCAAGGCTTATCTCGCGCATAACGCTGTAATGGATGAGGTCGCTGTCAAGGCGCAGGATCTGAAAGCGCGCTTGATTGACCTGATCGATCGGGACACGGAAGCGTTCGACAAGGTGATGGCGGCGTTCGGGCTGCCCAAAAAGACAGACGAGGATAAGACTGCTCGCGAAGCAGCGATTCAGGCTGCGACTAAAGAAGCTGCGTCCGTCCCATTCGAAACGCTGAGCTTGATGACCGATGTAGTGAAACTCGCGAAGATTGTTGCGGAGTTCGGGAACACCAATCTCACTCCTGACGGTGGTGTTTCAGGCTTGTGTGCTGCTTTAGCAGCGCGAGGCGCGGCGTATAATGTGCGGGTGAACCTATCGAACCTGACCGATCAGGTCTTCGCGGATCAGATGCGAATCGATGCTGACAAATTGTTAGCTGAAGTGGATGCAATCGCAGCAGAGATTCGTGGAATTGTCGAAGGGCGATTGTGGGGGTAGGCGTACTTACTTAGCTGGGTAACCCGCACAGCTCTTATGATATCGTTCAAACCGACTCCCCAATAGCTGTGCGGGCTACACCATCAAGTAATTTATCTGTGTGCGAGCGCAAATCGCGTTAACAGTTGAGCCATCCTTTCGAGGACGGCTCTTCTCTCTAAGGTATCTATCCTCGCAGGAGTTGAGGAGTCAGTAACATTTGAATCGAAAATCAATAAATGGTTGAACCAGTCGAAACTCCAGGCGGCAGCATCTGGACGAAAAAGGTTGTTCTATTCCTAATCAGTCAGATGATATCCCTTTTCGGGACCATGCTGGTGCAGTATGCGATATTCTGGCATGTGACTCTGGTCGGGGGTTCGGGAGTGTTGATGACGATCTCGATTGTCACCGGCTTTCTCCCCACCTTTATCCTGTCGCCGTTTGGAGGAGTCTGGGCGGACCGGTATGATCGCAAGCAACTGATGGTGTTGGCGGATGGGGCAATTGCATTAGTGACATTAGCGGCGGGGATCTTCTTCTCGCTTGGTTTTCAGGATATGTGGCTGTTATTCCTCGCTCAGGCCCTTCGCGCTAGTGGATCTGCAGTTCACGGGCCAGCGGTAAACGCGTTTTTGCCGCAGTTGGTTCCCACTGAAGCGTTAACGAAAGTGAATGGAGTCAGCCAGAGTATTCAGTCGGTGGTAGCGCTGATTTCACCTATGGTGGCTGGCGTCTTGATGACGGTCTCGACTATCCAGACAATCTTTTTTATTGACGTAGTTACTGCCGCTATCGCTATCGCGGTTCTGGTCGGGTTGATTCATGTGGCTCCACACCCGAGAGCAATGGAAACCTTGAAGTTAAGCTACTTCAGTGATATGCGTGACGGGCTGCACTATGTTCGCAACCATGCTTTCGTTAAGCGGTTCCTCTTCTTCTGTACGATGTTCTTCTTTCTCGCGGCTCCGGTAGCATTTCTTACTCCGCTTCAAGTAACGCGAACCTATGGTGAAGAGGTCTGGCGGTTGACGGCGGTTGAAATCGCATTTTCACTTGGAATGGTGTTCGGCGGGATACTCATCAGCGTCTGGGGTGGGTTCAAAAACCGGATCTATACGATGGCGCTGTCAAGCTTTATGATCGGCTTTCTAACTGTCGCTTTGGGACTGCCGATAACTTTCTGGTTCTATCTTGTTGTGATGGCAATAATTGGCGTTACAATGCCATTGTTCAACACTCCTTCGACCGTCATGTTGCAAGAATTGGTTGATGACGCGTTCCTCGGGCGAGTGTTTGGAGTCTTTGGGATGATTTCGAGCATCATGATGCCGATGGGGATGCTGGTGTTTGGGCCGGTAGCAGATGTTGTGAAGATTGAATGGTTGTTGATGGGCAGTGGGACAGGTCTATTCGCGATAGCGTTCTTCCTTACGGGGAGTAGGGTCCTTATCGAACTTGGAAGACCTCGGGAAGTTATAGATACGGCAATGACAGAATAGGCAGCGCCCAAATGATAACTTGAACTGCGAGCGGCAGTCTGAGTTTCTCGCAGCCGGATCCGGCGAGTATCGCCAATGGAACCAGCATCGGGATAAATAGACGGGTTTCGACCTGAAAGTTACGGATGTTGAACAGCAGGAACGCGAACAGAGTCAATCCTATCGCGCCGTGAATCATCCAGCGCTCCCTCGAGCGCAAAAACTGAAACAATCCAATTGCAGATACTGTTCCGGCAAATAACAACCATAGCGACGTCATCCCCTTCTCGACCAAGCTTCCCCACACCTGATCGAACGGCGCAGCAGCTGTCCTGAACATCAGCTTCAACGCCATCAGAGGGTGAAATACACCTCCTCCTGATACCCCAAGTGTCGCCTGAGGACTGTATCGGTTGATTTCCAACATTCCTGGTCCATAGTGCAGCGACTGCCAGACAATCAGAGGCATAACGAGCGCGACTGCGACGATCAATACCCTCCATCTGCCCATCCATGCATCTCCTCGCTCGATGTTGGAGCGGCGATGTACGAACGGTATCGCAATTAAACCAAGCGGAAACAGCGCCAGCGCCGAAACCTTCATCCAAGCCGCCAGCCCAAGATACACTCCCGTCTTAATCTGACGAGCGACTCCACCGTATCCCTCTCTTACCAGTAGAAGGCTATGAAACGCCATCGCACACAGGCAGGCGAGACCGGCGTCGTTTGTCACGAGAGATGTAAAGGAGACATTGTTTGGCGCAAACAGAGCTGCTGCCATCGCCGCCAGTGCGATCCGTTCATCACGAACGATTCGCTGCGCCGACCAATAAACAAATTGCGCCGCTATAATACCGAGGCAGAGTGAAAGCAGTCTTGCTCCATACAAGCCCCATCCCGTATGCAACGCTTCGCCTGCCCAAAAGAATGGAACCGCGATCAGATAGTAGAGCGGCGCTTGACCGAACTCATCCACAAGAGGATTAGTCTCGCTCTCTTCCGAGTACCAGATGGGTAATCGGTTGTATTCCGCAATATGTCGGATATAGTTCAGGTGCAGCGGTTCGTCGTTGTAACCGGGGAGGAAGGTTTTTTCAGGGTAAAGCGGGAGAGCAAAAACGAAGAAGAGACGCAGTAGCGCCCCGGCAATTAGAAGTGAAAGGAATGCGGATGGGGGTTTATAGGTCAAGGCGAGAAGCGCCTGCTGCCGACCCGCCGTGGTCGGCAGTAAAAAGAAAGAGTGTACTCGCTACCGACCACGACGGGTCGGCAGCAGGCGCTTTTTAGCCCATGCACGATTGGTGAGCGCTCCCTACACCGTCTTCTCAAACGTCTGCCTGAGGAAGTGCCGGGCGGCAAAGTTTTCTTTGAATCGAAGCAGTCCCCACGTCGGTTCGCCCATAATCGATGAAATACCGAAATCAAACCATTTGAAGCCGCGTTCACGCGCCCAAAGCAACGAATGATAAGTTAGATACGGGACCGGTTTCAACCCAACCGCAGCCGCATCGTGAGCCATATAAAACTCGAGCACAGTTTCGTTGTTGCAGACGAAATTCCAGATTACCGCCGCCATCTCGCCATCTTTTTCGACCGCCGCCATCATTAAATATCCCGGTATCAGCTCGTGCAGTCGCTCGATCTCCTGCCGATTGTGAGTAGGCACAACTCCGAGCCCACGACGGTTCTCTTCGAGAATCTCCCAGAAGCGGTCAAACTCAGCTTGAGTCGGCTGTTCGATAATGCGAAAACTGAGGCCTTCACGCTCAGCCTTGCGATAGGCATTGCGGCTCTTGTTGATGAAGCCGTCGAGAAGATTCTGTGGATCGAAGTTAAGCGGGACGGCTTGGGTTAACTCAGTTCTAATGACTTTGAAGTTATGGCGTTGAAGAGCAAAGTCGAGCGCCTGTTGCGGATATTCGTAATAGACAACGGGAGGCGGAGTAATCCTGATCTTCGAAACTCCGATGCTTCTCAGATACTCCGACATGGCGCGAATCAGATCTTCGATGTGATGATACTGTAACTTCGGCGAGAGCGCCGGGCCGCCGTAGGAGGCTCCGGGATGCGAAATCCAAACCAACTCCCCCTTTTCCTCACGCAATGCGCCGGTGATCAATCCGACGAGGTTGCCTTTGCGACGGAAGGTGAGATGGCAGTTCTTAAATCGCTCGGCAGGATGGTAAGCGAGGAATTCGAGTGAATGAAACAGCGTCCCGCCGACCGCTTCAGGCCAAAAAAGCTCCCACTCCCGGGGCGAGAATTCCGGGTCAACTTCGATGCTGTGCTGAATGATGGCGGGAGAGGAAGAAGACTCCAACAGGATTGCTCTCTTTAGGAAATAGCGGACAGGATTCGCTTGGTGCGATTATTCAATATAGCAAATAGCGGCGGAAGGGGCAAACAAGGGAAGTGTCTGAGCGGAAATGTGCTATGATTCCTTAAACAGTAGGGACAATGCGTCCGGTCTTACATTGATCCTGCAACGGGCATCCGGTGCAACGTGGAACCTTGCGGCAGTACTCCTTGCCAAGTTGGACAAATTGGGCGTGGAAATTGTTAAAGAGTGGGACATCAGGCGGAAGGTTTTCGTGGAAAAGAGCTTGAACATGCTGATAGGAGGCGTTTTCGGAAATGATCCCGATTCGAGAGAGTATCCGTTTTTTATAGGCGTCCACCACGAAGAACGGAAATCCAAAGGCATACAGCAGGATGGCGTCCGCAGTCTCAGGACCGACGCCGTTTATGGCGAGTAGCTCATTGCGCAGAGTTGCTCCGCTTTCCCGAGTAAGAACCTTCTCTTTTACTGTTGAAAGCGCGCGACCTGCAGAACCGATCCTCAGACTTCCTGTTCCGTCCACAGTTTCGAAAGCTTCAAGTGGAATATCGTGCGCTCCGACTCTGTCGAGCCACCATGCCGATATTCTGCGAAGACGAGCCGGTTTCTGAGTGAAAAAACCTGTCGGGCGGATCAACTCTTCAAGTTGAACCTGCGGTAGTAACAATATGCGCGTCGGATGAAGAGCGTTTGCCTGCCTCAGGTTTAGAATCGCTTTCTCGACATTCTGCCAGTTGGTGTTTTGGGTTAGAATGCAACCGACGACAACTTCGAAACAGGTCTCGCCTGGCCACCAGTTCCGGCAGCCAAAACGATCGAAGAGGAGGCGGTAGATGTCGGGGAGAGGGATTGGGATGGGTTACTCTGGTCAAAACCTGAGAATTGCTTTTCTGCTGAACGGATCGAGAGTACTGCGCGGCGATTGTGTAGCCCGCACAGCTGTTAGGGAGACAGTTCAAATGAGATCGTAAGAGCTGTGCGGGTTACACAATGATGTACAAGCTTACCCCTCGCTTCTCTGAATCTCAGCAGGCAAAGCCTTCGGTCGAAGGTTGCGGTCGATGTTCACCATTACGGTAGTGTAGCGGAAGGCTTCACTGGTGATGTTCGAGCGGGGATCGAAAATATTCACTACGATCTTCACCGTAACGCTCGTTCTGCCAATCTTGTAAGATTCGCCCCAGAACTCGACAATGTCGCTGACTCTAACAGGAGCAAGGAAATTGAGATCGGACATATGGACGGTTACCATGTTGTCCGAACGGGCGAGACGCATACACCATAGAGACGCGGCGATATCCGCCCAGGCGAGCATCTGTCCACCGAAGAGGATTTCTTTGGTTCCGACGTGCTGGGTTAGGCAGAGCTGGCGTGTGATTAATTCCATTTGGATTCAATTCTTTAGTTACGAGCAAGCCCCGACGGGAAGTCGGGGCTAAAACCTTCCATTCCCACGGAAGTGGGAATCCAGCTTTTAAGATATAACGTTAACTACTGGATTCCCATTTTCATGGGAATGGAAAATCTACGTTAAAATCTGACTGTGCCGGTCACTTCATACCGAACCTGCTGCTGTTGCTTGAAGCCTTCGATGTCCTTTTTGAAGAGGATAACGCGAGGCTGAAGGTCAACACCTCCAACAGTCTTGTTCAGATAGAAATGCCACGCATCACGGATGACCTTGGCTCCTTTGTAGGGATCGAACTCGAGTTCTTCCGTATTGTACTGGTAGCGCGCTGTGAACGTCAGGTCGCCGAGATCGATTGGCGATACTTTGCTACAGTAACACTGAGCAAACGCATCGAGATAGGTGATCGTAAAGACGCTATCCCGCCAGTTGTAGCCGTATCCGATCTGGAGCGTTCCGACATCCATCTCTTCTCTGATAGTTGCTCCCCAGAGAGTCTCGTCGGCGTAGGTCGAATCTTCATTGGTTCCGGTCATGGCGGCGCGCTTCGGGAAGCCGTAATCGAGGTCGAGCGTCAGCCCTTTAAGGATCGCCTGCCCCGGCAGGGCTTCGAGCGACTTATCGCCGAAATTGAGCGTTGTCCCTAATACTACTACATTCCGGTCAGGTGCACGCTGGAAGTCAATATTGCTGTCTTCATACTTACGATAATTTCCGCCGACATAATCGGAATGGAACAAACCTCTTAGGGTAACGAAAGCAACGGTTCGGGAAATGCGCACGCCGTTTAGGGCCGCCATACGGTCGTTGAAGATACCGTCGCGGGGATCGTCAGCGCGAAAGTCAGTCTGGATGCTCGATGCGTAAACATCCCACATTGCCGTACCTGCTTGTGGAATTTTACCGAGTTCGAGTCTGACGTATGGAGTCTCCCAGTCGATAAACGCTTCCTGCAAACCCGGCAGTAAGCCTTCCCTGCTGGTGATCTCCTGCTGCATCACCAGTGCGCCGCCGGACAGACCGGAACGGAAGGTAAGACCGGCGTGAAGACGTTCCTGAATCTCGAAAAGGAAGCCAAGCTGGTAGCCGAATCGTGTTGTGCTGTTGTCGGTGGTGTAGAGTAGTTGTCCACGCGTGGCGGCGTTGGCGTAATCAATGTACTCCTTTGTGGTTTCGTGCCGTTGACGGAACGAGACTACTCCCCACCATTTGGTGGTAACTTCAGCCGTCGCGTCGGCTGCGACAACCAGTGCGAGCAGCAGTGCGATAGTCGTTTTTCTCATTGGTTCCCCGTAAGTTTGCGACCTGTTGTATGATTATGCAGGCCGAAGCGACAGCGCTAAAAAGCGCCCCGATGATTTATCTTCTACTTAAGCCCAACTGTTTTGAGTATTTTCCCGACTTCTTCCTTCTCCCAATCTTCGCCAATCTCGCGGATCGAAGCTGCTGAAGCCAGCATAATTTTTCGTCCCTCTTCAAGCTGCTCTTGATCGAAACGAATCAAGGCTTTGCCGCGAAACAGCCTCGACCAGGCGGCTCCATCGGGATCGTTATTACGAAGGTGCACCGCATCGGCTTCTTTGAAGGCGGCAAGCGCCTCCTTGAAATTGCCAGCTATCATTTCCGACATCCCTAAATCCCACAGCGCCCAGCCAAATCCTCCTTGATCGGTAAGTTCCCGTCTAAGATTCACTTGCTGTCGGGAGGCGGATAAGATGACGGGGATGACTTTCGGATCGACGGTTTCATCCCAATTCTGCGTGTGGAAAGCGAAAATGTTATGCAGCAGGATCGCCGCGCCTGTCTTTAAACCGTTCTCCAAAGCGTACTCAACGCCCGGACGAGCGAGTTTTTCTGAGAGGTACGGATCACCCTTAACGTTGTTGATATCGCACTGTAAACCGATCCAGCTACGTGTCACACTCTGAGCGTCGCCCAATCCTTTTATGTAACCAATTGCGTCATCGAGCCGGTCTGCAAGTAGAAGCGAGTATATATGTTCGGTCGTAGGCCCATCAGTAAGATATTGTGAATGTTCTGACATATAGATCTTTATATAGTCTCCCACATTGGATTTGGGAGGATTAAACAAATTGAGGAGAATCTCTTCTCTATAGACAATATATATTCTGTGAGCTTGGTCGTCAAGCCGTCAGCGCCGATCAGATTGAGTTCCGGCGCTCCACTGGTATAAGCTGCCTTTAATTATGATCGCGTAGTTTCCAATCCTTGGTCGTCATACGCACGTTAATCTTATCCAGCGTTTCGGTTTTGACAACGCCGCGACGCTCGCGAAGTTGCAGCCAGAGTCGTGTCTCTTTCCAAAGAGGATCATCCGGCCAGGTCCAGACTTCTGCTGTCGGAGAACGCAGCGCTTGATCTATGTCGCTAATACGAATAGTATTTGCTGGTTTTGCCAGTCGGATGACGTCGATGGATTTTGCTTTAAGCACGATTATCCCATCTTTGATCAGTCCCTGCACGATACCATTCGTCAATCCGGGCGGTACGCCCCACTGGTCCGACAGCTTGGCGGCGTCAATCCATTTATTGTCGCCTTCGGAAGCAACGGTCAAACTGCGAATTATACACCAGCCGAGCGCGTCCTGTTGCAGTCTCGATAAAGGGACATGTTTAGCCTTCTGGCGAAGTTGATCGAAATGTTGAAAGACATAACAGACTTCAACGCCGTAGAGCGTAACGATCCAGGCGAGATTGATCCAGATCAATGTGATCGGGAGGATCGCGAGTGAACCGTACAGAGCGTCGTAGCGCACCAATTCGCGGGTGTAGAAAATGAAAAGAGACTTTACAACTTCATAAGCGACGCCAGCGACGAGCGCGCCAACAATAGCGGATTTCCATTTGACCGGAGCGGTTGGAAGGAAGCGAAACACCAGCAGCATCCCCAACGTGACCAAGCCTCCCGGCGCAAGATGTCGCAGAATTACATCGAAGAATCCAATTTTACCCACGACCGGCAGCGCGGTTAAGTAGGCGGTTATCGCCAGCGATGCGGCGATGAAAACAGGCGTCGAGAGTATCAGGCTCCAGTAGATGGGTGCTCGAACCAACTGACGACCGCGCGGAGATCCTCCCCAGATCAGATTGAACGTCATCTCTACAGATATAAAAATGACATGGACGCCGATAATCAGAAATAATCCGCCGACTACTCCCAATGTCTTCGCAGCGATGGCGCTGATCAGGTGGTTGACTTTCTCTGACACCACCGGTTCAATGCCGGGCGCCAGAAGTTCTACCAGAGCTGGTCTAACCACTTCGTCGAACCATTCGCCGCCGCCGAGCAGCTTAAAGAGAGCGATAAGAATCACGAAGAGAGGAACAAGTGAGAGCACTGTACCTTGTGTCAGCGACATCGCGCGCAGCGTCAGGTGATCGGCTACAAACTCACGATAAATAATAACATGAAAATCATAGATCGTACGCAAATATCTTCCGATCGCGATCAGCCAGTCAGTTCTAATGCGAAGTTTATCAGAAGGTTGCGCAGGATCTGTGAATTCAGTCATAGATGGGGCAACTGGGTACGCCGGATATTTATTTCACCGGCGACTTCGAAACGGTCAGAGACGCCAAACCGCTTGTAAACAGCTTTCATCAGCACATCCGGGGAGTTAGTGCGCGGGCTGAGATGGGCGAAAATTACGCGCTGGAAACGCTCAACGCCAATCTCCTCCAACAAGTCGAGCGCCTGCTGATTGGAAAGGTGACCGTGATGTCCTGAGATCCTTTCCTTCAACAACGGCGAATAACCGGAGTAAGTATGGAGCAATTGCTCGTCATAGTCACACTCGATAAAGAGAATATCCGCCTTGGCGACATGTTCTTTGATCTCGTCGCAGATATGGCCGGTGTCAGCTATGTAGCATAGATTCAGCCCGGATTGTTCATCAGTGATGAAAAAGCCGTGGCTCGACATGGCGTCGTGATGCGTTTCGAAAGGGGCGACTTGCAGCGATCCTACTGAGACAACCGATCCAGGTTTCAGAGGACGCCGGTTGGCTCCGGCAAAGTGAGACCGCTTGGCGCGCCACGACTCTTCGTGAACATAGACTGGCAAATCCGGAATCCGTCGCAGCAAGATAGGGATGCCTTGTATATGATCGGTGTGTTCGTGAGTTATGAACAAGGCACCGAGCGACTTTAGAGCGTCATATCCGACTTTGGATGTGATCGCTCGAAGGCTGACGCCGCAGTCTATCATCAAACTGGAACCGTTTGAGCGAACAAAGGTTGCGTTGCCATCGGAAGAGGAGGCGATGGGGATTACTTCCAATTATACCTTATGATCATTGATTTAAGTGGTTAATTAATCTGCCTTGATGGCGAACCGCTGGATTGCAGCAGAATCACCACCAGACTCCGGTATAGAAAGCTTCTTCACAATGTTGTGACACGCAAACCCAGAAACCATGTAAGACCGGATAATTCGTCGAAATAATGGCTCTCCCACCACTCCAGACTGAAGGTAGCACGATAGCTTGCGGAGAGGGATGCGGATAACCACGGTAAGTGTCGCCATGTTATACCCATTCCCGGTTCAATGATGTAGATCGATTGATCATTCCATATCTTTCTTCTTCTCCTGTAAATATAATCGGTTGAGGTTTCTGAGGAGAAGGAGGCTTCCCCCATGCCAAACAGAGTACTCGTGGAAAATTCCAATCGAGATTCTGGATTAAATATTCCTGTGAAACGGAGGCCAATTACAAATAGACGATTTCCGTCTGATGAATCTGTCCCAGCCCACAGGGGGCCACTATGAGTCGCGAGTTTGTAGCTCACAATACCGATCTGCGTTCTTTTATAAATGAATCCCAGATCCAGGACTGGCGCCAATACCAAATCGGAATTAAGTTTCATCCTCGCTATCTGAGGCTGGAAATATAGTTTGAGGCGAGCTGTGCTCGTATCCGGAGTCGATGCAAACGCGCTTAACGAGCACATCAAGGTAGTCGCAATTGAAAACCGAGCAATTGAAGGTGAAACAATCACCGGACGCTCGCTGCCACGATTTATTTCTTGTTATTGTCAGAGGCCATTTTGCCGTATTTAAGCGTAAATGTGCCTGTAATACCGCTCAAGTCGGTCGAATTAAAGCCGCGAGAGCTTTCGTAACCGGTCAGAATCCGGTAAGAAACTGAGGCATTGAGGTGAAGCTCTTCGAGAATATTCAATTCGACGCCAACTTCCGGTTCGAGCGCGAAGACAACATCGTTTCGCCATTTCACATGATACTGGTCGCGGTAGCTTGCGTGAGTCCAATACGATTCTGGTGTCCTCACTTGCCCCATTCCAATCAGGAGCCCAAAGGTCGGATGGATCAGGTAACTCGGCAGACCGTAATGCGCCAGTTTCAACCCGCCGTAAAAAAGGCTTACGCACTTAGCGGAATCGGTTTTTGCGGAGACCAGTTCGTGGTTAGTCGCGAGCCAGTATCCCGCTAATCCCATTCCCCAGGTCGCGTCCGCGAGAATTGCAGTTTCCGCGCCGACAAGGACTGCAAATTCCTTATTCAGCGTGGAGAGCTTCACTTGAGGCGCCGCATACCAACCGACCGTGACCGGTTTATCGAAAAGCGCTTCGGCATAGGAGGTCAAGGGAAGTATGGCAAGTATCGTGATTAAGCTGAGTATTCTTTTCATTGACATATCCGAAAAGTACAATTCTACTTCTACTCTTGGCGGGCGGTCATTCTTGGCCGCCCTGAGGAATATCTATGCTGCATTAGGGCGGCCAAGAATGACCACCCGCCAAGGGACTGTTTTACCGCTACCACACCCACGGCACGAGCCGTTTCGTTACCCCCCGGTACTCATCGTACTGTAAGAATCGTTCGCATAGTAATCGCTCTTCAATCAGTAACTTGGCCAGCAGCGTTGATAACATTCCGCACCAGACCAGCCATCTCGTCAATGAAGAATCCGAAACCACCCAGCCGAGCGTAATCATCAGGACTGCCAGATACATCGGATTCCGGACAAACGCGTAAGGCCCTCCGGTAACCAAAGACGCTCCTTCTGCAACCGTCGGGAGGATCTTGAAACGACTCTTCCTCATCGCCCAGAGCGCCCAGAAACCGAGCAACAACCCTCCCCAGACCAGAAGATTCCCGGCTATTCCTTTTGGGTCGGCCGTCCCCGTAATCCAAAGGATAATAATTCCGGCATATTGCAGGATTACTAACAGGATTCCGTAATAATCCCTGCTTACTTTCCCAGCTCCTCGCACCATGCATCCAGCGCTTCGGGAAGCGTCTCACTGAATCCCTTCTCTTCGTAACGGATCACGCCTTTCTTGTCGATAGCGCAGATATACGGAATGCCGGTGATGCCGTAATCCTTGGGAGTCTGGTCGTCGCCGTAGAGCAGTTCCATTGCGTAGCCGTTGTCTTCTATGAACTTCTTAGCGGTCTTACCGCCGTTGTCCCAGACGTTCACCGAGAAAACTCGAATGCCTTTGGGAAGACGCTCCTTGACAAAGCGGTCGAGATGAGGCATCGCCATCTTGCAGGGGCCGCACCAGGTAGCCCAGAAATCGAGGATCACAACCTGACCGCGTAAGTCAGAGAGTTTGACGTCCTTGCCGTTGATGTCTTTAAGCGTCCAATCTGGAGCAGGCTTATCAAGCCTGTTTGCAAGGATTGCCGCCTTACGCTTGGAAGCATTGGCGATCCAGTTAGCTTTAACGCCTTCCGAAACCTTTTCCCAGCGAGGATCTTTCATTGGCCACTGGACACACATTTCGGCTTCGAATCTTGATATATCGTCGAATCCGGCGGCTACAGTCTTATTCAGCTCATCGAACCCCTTATCTGCTTCATTCCAAATGAAATGCACTTGCGCGAGATAGTAATAATCGAAATATGTGCGTTTTTCTGGTGGAATTGAGGAGACATGCGCAACTACCTCCTTCAACGCATCTCCTCCCAACAGCGCTCGGATGTAGTTGTGGTCAGCGAGAAGATCTCGGTCGGATATCGGTAGCCTGCCATCTTTTACAAAACTGTCGATCTCTTGCGCGGTAATCTCCTTGGCCTCCTCAAATTTGCCCATACCCGCCAAAATTGTCGCTTCCTGCATTGGAACGCCCCACTTCTCATTGATTGCTTTCCCTCGCTTGAATGTTATGTGGGCTGCTTTGAAATCCTTGACATAGAGCTGGTACTGCAGCAACGCCGTGATCGGGAGAATTTCCTTCGGATCAAGGTCAGCATAATCGTTGAACAATTTGGCGTCGTCAGGAAGTTTCGCCTTCAAAGCCTTGGCGGAGGGCGTCTCCTCGTCCGCATTGAACAGACTCTCGACGTAAGTCATCGTAACGAGTCTGTAACCGTAGGGCCAGTTCGGGTCAAGCTTCACGGCTTCACATCCTAACGCGATCTTCTCCATCGGTTCTTTTACCAATCGTCCATGCAGATAGACGAACTTGGCAGAATTCGGATTCTGCTCGTGCTTGGTCGCAAAATACGCCAGCGCGCCTGTCGAGTCGGCTTGATTCCAGGCGTCCTCTGCTGAACGGACCACGTCGATGTCGTTGGAATTCTCCGCAAACCCTTTACAGATAGCGGATATCGCCGACGCGTCCTGAGCTTCCCCGAGACGGGCTTGAAGCGTTTGCATGGAATAGTCGGTCGCGTTGCCTATCCCGTATAATCCGAAGACCAGTACAGTCAGGATGAGCCAGCTCCAGAATGGACGCAAGCGTTCACTCGATAATCTACACTTCATTTCAATTTCCTCTATTGGTTGTCAGATAAGGACAATGCTCATACCCGGATTTCCCGCTCCGAGATCAGGATCATCTTCAAGTCCCGGACATTCCTGAATTATCCAGTCGGTCGTCCGGTTGCCTTCTTCCCACTTCTCACCGGCCACCCAAGCGCGAATATGACCGGTCTGCTGAAGGATTCTCAGTTCCTGTTGAATCCCGACGCGGATTTTCCCACCGACTCCCTTCGAGCCGTACCCGTGCACCAGTATCAACGCGTCCACCCGATCCCGTCGAGCTTTGGAGAGTGCATCGTTCAGCCGCTTGATTGCCTCGTCAACATACGGCATCCCTTCCTTCAGGTTGATGTGGCGGACTTCAGAGAAGGGCATTAGGTTGCCAGCTTAAATAAGCGATGGCTATCAACAAAAGTACCAAAGACATTGCAATACAGCGACGAAACCGAGAATAAAAAGTAAGCATCCAGAACCTGTGTATCGGTGTTTAATCGTCTCACGTTTGGGGAGAGCTTGTGCTTGATTGTTTGCAGGATGTTCTTTAATAACATTAGGGTCAAGTCGAGAGTCTAACGGTTGACTGCCGATTTCCGGTCTGGAGTAACTCTTTGTTTGGGGGCAGGGACTTACCTTGGTTGCAGTTAGAATATCAATATCACGGAGACTTTCAAGTTCCTCCATCTTTGCAAGATGAAACTCAATCAGTCCACACCTGTTCTCTTCAGCGTACTGATGGACATTGAGTTTGGGTGAGCGGGTCACAACTATTTCTATGAGCAATCTAGGCTTATCATTCCCGTCGAAAAGAGTTACGTCTGGTCGGCAAGTTTCAAGTGAACACTCTGCCTTCCCATACTTGATGTTCTTTATTAGATTCCCACGGTGTTTATCAGGACACTTATCACACTGCCAGGCAAATGGTAGTTCAGTAACCAAGCTGCCGATCGCGCGATTGACCCGCTCAAGAATGATTCGCTTTCCCAGTTCATGAATGTAAGTTTCTGAACAGTGAGAACCTGAAGAACCATCGTGGGCAAAATGATGCTTCTTGCTCGAGCCGAGCCTTGCTTGTAGCTTTGCTCGACACTCAGGATTTGGGCAGGTGCAATTGCATTTTAATCCTCGTTGCGAATCAGGAATCTGATTGATTGAAACGAGTTCGCCATCTCTTTCGCCAAAGGGGACTTTAAACTGAACTCTATTGGTTTGCAAGGTGCCCTTTCCCGCTTTCCTCTTTCTTCCCTCCGCTTTTAGTTTCCCACCCCCACCGTCACGCCTCTGAACCTTGTCGGAGCCGCTCCGTGGCTCATCTCGGCGCGCTGACCGGGCTGACCCTTGCCGCAGTTGGCGACGCCCCACAGAACCCAGCTCTTCTGGTTGGCGATCCCGTCGCAGCTCCCCCAGAATTGCGGCGTGATGCCCTGATAGTTGGCGTTCTTGTAAAGCTGCCCTTTCTTGCCGCCCTTGATCTCCCAAGCCGCTTCGACGCCAAACTGGAAGTTGAGCCGCCACTGGTCGATACTCCAGCACTTGTTGGTCTCCATCCAGACGCCGCCTTCAGTATCGGCCATCAAGTCGTTCAGTTCGTAATCGCCCGGCATCAGGCTCAAATTGGTGATGCGCACGATTGGGATATTGCTCCACCCTTGTGCGCGGCTGTTGCCGGATGACCGTTCCGCGCCGATGGTGTGAGCCAACTCGCGGTTGAACTGATACCCGACGAACTGTCCTTCCTTCACGAGGTTCCAGCGTTGCGCCCGCACACCGTCGTCGTCCCAGCCGAGCGTCGCCAAGCCGCCCGGAACGGTCGTATCGCAGACGAGGTTGACATGGTTCGACCCGTAGCGGAAGTTGCGCAATTTCTCGGTGGTGGCGAAGCTCATGCCGGCGTAGTTCGCTTCCATTCCCAACACCCGGTCGAGTTCCGTCGCGTGGCCGACCGATTCGTGGATCTGGAGCGCCATCTGGCCGCCGTCTATGATGATATCGCGCTTGCCGGGCTTCAGGACGGGAGCGGTCAGGAGTTGAATCGCTTCTTCACGGACGCGCTCGGCGTGGTCGAGCATGTGCAGGCTTCGCACCATTTCGTAGCCGAGGGTCATATACTGGCCGCGGAACGAGTTCGGGTAGCTGCGCACCTGCATCTCGCCGCCTTCGACCGCCGTGGCCGAGTAGCCAGCTCCGCTGCGGATCAGGAGCTGGTCGATGAACGAACCTTCTGATGTCGCCATCCATTGATGTTCCGAGAGGAACGACAGCGACCCTTCGGCGGACTTGATGCGTTTATCGGCGCGGAGAATCTTATCCAGTTCCATCAGGAGGGCGAGTTTCTCTTCCAGCGGCACATTGAACGGATCTTCTGCGACGGGAGTCTGCCAGCGCTCATCGACGACCGGCTCGGGCGCGAGGATCACATCGTCTTTCTTCATCCGGGCTGACGCTTTGGCGACCCGGACGGCCAGCGCGGCGACGCGGTCGATTTCGGTGGGAGTGACATTCGGCGAGCAGGCGAAGCCCCAAGCTCCGTCGCAGATCACCCGTACTCCGAAGCCAAGGTCTTCGCCGAGATCCATTTCACCGATGCGGCCGTTTTCGACAGTGACGTCCTGACTCTTGGTCAGGATGATGCGGCAGTCGGCGTATGATGCGCCCCGCACTTTGGCGGTCTCTACGGCGCGTTGGGCAAGTGATTTCATAGTCGGAAAGTCCGAAAGTTAAGAGTCGAATGTCGAGAGGACAGACATTCTTGTCTGTCAATAAGATTTAGATTCAAGATGTTAGGCAGAAGTTGCATGTCCAAGTGGGGCAGGTCGTCCCGACCTGCCAAGTCCGCGTAGGGGCCAGCTTGCTGAGCCCTTCACTACGCGAATCAGAGTATTCTTCTCAGGTCGCGCGCCTGATGGATGATGGCGGTGATCTGAATTTCATTCTCTCTTATACGGAAGATAATCCGGTAATCACCAAACAATAGTTCCCGAATGTTCTCCTCGCCCAGTTCAGGGACAATACGCGCTCGTTCTGCGAATATCTCCAGACTCCGGGAAAACATCTTTACGTTGCGAACAAATGCAGCTGCATAATATCGAGAGTCTCTCGCAATGTATCCGGCTATCTCTTCAAGATCAGTCAGCGCCGATGGCGTCCATCTTACTCGACGAGCCATTTATCCATCAACTTTTCGGCTTCCTCCTGATTGACTAACAGCCCGTGTTCGGCTTCCGTGAGGCCTTTCTTGACCTTGGTCAGTACGTAAAGCCGATACATGATGTCGTCAAACGAGGCATCATCAGGAAGCTCTCGCAGAATTTCAGCGGTCGCTTCTTTGGCTGAATTCATTCTCTATCCTCTCAGATTCGTTTCTATTGAGGGAACTTCCGCGCGGGTTCTATTGGATAACGGATTGAGCCCTTCTCCGTCACTTTTCCCATACCTCCACATTCCAGATCCAGATAGCTCCATCGCAATAATTGATATCACTATATGTTTGAAAGTCCAAAGCTAAGAATCCGGGATCAGGCGGCGTTTGAGAAGGAGATGTGTAAGCCGTGAACCGCCAAGGCGTTGCCGTCTTGTCAATATTCTGACGTGCAGTCTGTTCGCCGATACGAATAGTCATCCACTCGGTGTGAATTCCTTGGGGATTATCGGGATAAACAGTAATTCCTCCCTGCGCCGTTCCTTGAATCGAGATCTTTGAATAGTCTGCTATCCAAGGCCCCATGCCCGGACGCAGGTCAAGCCTTTCTCCTGCTTCACCGACCATAGCGTTGTGAAAGAAATGCCAGTCGCCTTCCCACTTGGCAGCGACTTCGCCGCTATCGGTCAGATTAAAGGCAGCGATGATCCGCCCGGTGGTTGCGACTGTCGGCAGTGTGAAGTATTGAAGTGGATTTAAACCGACTCGCGTCTCAATCGCGATATTCCCGCTCATGACACCGGCGGGATAATTATCCAGATCGGTAAAAACTCTCAGAGTATCGGTCTCATTAGCAAGCCGTCCACTATCCGGTTCAATTCTCAACCATGACGAAGTCGCTGTGCGGTCAACTTTCCAATCGAATCCGATCTCTCCCGCATTTCCAATTATCAGTGGAACCTCGCTCACACCATAAGGGAATTCAATGCGTTCTTCCGATATCCACGGCTCCGCGGGCGTTGGCGCCAGAACCTCCATCGTTACCTGCACCTGCGTTTTTTGGCTGTCGGGAAGTTGAATCACGTCGAAGACGCCTGTTTGAGTACCAACCGGGACACCTGCCCGATGCACAACCACTTGCACGGTCAGGGCGCCTCTGATGATCCCACTGTCAGGCGTAACTTCGATGAAATAGCGCCGGTTTTCGATACGCCAACGAATCGAGTCGGCTCCTACAGCCGTCAGTGTCAGCGTCGCGACCGGATCCTTCCCATTGAATTCAAACGCTGTTGAACTGAGCCTGATCTCTGCCGTTGAGGGATCAGGTCGGACAGGAAGTGAACTCTCCTTGGCGCAACCGAGAGTCATTACACTCACAAAAGCACAGATTCCGAGACAAGCAGATTTCCGATTCATAGTTTTACCTCGAATTGTTCGTCAAATTAGAGCTTTCCTACACCAACTGCCACACCCGGTAAACTGGCGGAATTTCTTCCTACCGATATACATCCTTCCTTAGAGCCACCCGCATAATGCGAATGATTGCTGCTTTGTCGTCCACTTCGTAAACTCTTTCGTTCGCCCTCCTTCCATTCCCTTGAAAAAGGGAATCCAGCACTACGACCTCCTCGCATACTTGTTAGCAAAGACGGTGATCGCAAGGCCGAGTGTGACCCAGCCATGCATAGTCATTCTTTGCTCATCAATATTGCGTCCATTGCGGGCCTTGCGCCTCGTCGAGAGTTACAGTGCAGACACGCGGTGATCAAATTCTCGAACGTATTCAAGCCATTTTGAGAGACGGGTTGTAGATGGTCAAGCGTCGCACTGAATCGTGTCAACTGTCTGCCACAGTATTTACATTTGTAATTATCGCGTTCAAACACCTTTATGCGATTCTCTGGTATGTTGTAAAAATCCACATCATGCATCTCGTCAACTTGGTTCGATTCATTGTTATTTTCAACAGATTCTCTAATCAGTTCGATACAGAAGGGGATTTCCTCAGGAAGCAGCACGAGGTATGGTGTTCCTTCTCGCGTGGTATCGCCGTCCTTACGGATTACAAGTTTCTCTTCGAGGCCGCGAAGCGCATCTTGCACCGTTCCATATGAGAGAGTTTCTGATTGCCCCGAAGACGATTTAATGACTTTCTTGCCAAGCCCCCTAACACTCACGCGCACGTGCTGGCTGCTATTTCCGACTATTGAGTGACGGAACATATACCAATAGATTGCTGATTCATATGGGAAAAGTCGTGGCTGCAAATAATCGACAACTTGGCAAATAAGGTCTGGCAATTCCAAGGCGTCGAAGTTCCTCTCGAACGAGTCGTTCTGTATTGAAGCACTTTCGAGTTCGATCTGGTCGAGTAGATTCCTAATCTGGGAGATCCTCTCATCGGTCGGTATCGGCACTGTAACTTCCTTTAACTTGGTTGTGGATTGCTTCGCGATGTCTTGTGTGGCAAGGAGAATTAAATCAACGTGGACGTGACAGGTTGAAAAAACGTCCTATTAGCCCCCCCACACCAACAGTCACACACGATAAACTGGCGGAATTTCTTCCTACCGATATACATCCTTCCTTAAAGCCACCCGCATAATGCAAATGATTGCTGCTTTGTCGTCCACTTCGTAAACTACCCGCCAATCGCCAACTCTGATCCGATAATAATCTTCGCTCCCTGCGATTTTTCGGCAACCGGCTGGTCTTGGGGCGTCAGCGAGTTGCATGATCCGTGATATGAGGCGGTCGTAGTCGGATTGTGGCAACTTCTTCAGTTGTGCGGCTGCCGAATGTTCAATTTCAAGCCTATACACCGACTGGTCGCTCTTTCAACAGATCATCAAGGCTTATGAAGGAAGTCGGTTTGCTGCGGAGTTCCTCCAGATATGCGACGTCGTCCACGTCTTCGATCTGTTCGAGCAGCGCCTCGTAGTCATCAAGTTCAATAATGACTGCCGCTGGCTTGCCATCTCGATAGACGATATCGGGACGTTTGAATTTGGTTTCGGACATCTTATCTCCAGAAATACTAAACCGATGGATTCCTGTCTTTCAGCTCTCTATTCTAATCCAACAGCGACGCTCTCAGCAATTCCATATTATCGCACAGTCGCTGCTTAATTCTTATTAAACGAATCCAGCAAGTCGTGCTTGCCAATACCCGCAATGACGAAGATGTCGCCTTCAATTGTTAAGAGAATACGCCACTCCTTGTCAACTCTAAGCTCCCAGAAGCCCGTTAACCGTTGAAGTTTCTTCAGTCGCAGAGAAGGATGCTCGCGGTTAGAGTCTAATAGAAGAAGTATCCGACCCGTCTTTGTTTTGATCTCCGGCGGAAGTTTCTTCCATTCGCGATGAAACCTTTCTGACCAACGTATCGGCATCTAAGCCTCGTTTAGGCGGCGAAGCATCTCTGTCGCGCTTGTCGCTTCGTGAACCCGGCCTTCGCGGATGTCTTCTTCTGCTTCCCGAATCCGAGCCTGCCACTCAGGCGTGAACAGATAGGCTTCGTCACGCGGTATCGTCATGGCCGGTATCAGAGTGATCCGTCCATCGAGAACCTCGATCAGAAGGTCGTCGCCCTCGCCAAGACCAAGTTCATCTACCACATTCTGCGGCAGTGTGACTCTATTTAGTCGTTTAAGTTGTGTCGTCACTTATTGTTCCTCGTTCTTTGATCCGAGATCAATCCTTTCCCCCACACCAACTGCACCTCATCGGGAAATTCCGGGTATGCATTACGTCTCATCGAGACCAGTTTGCACCCCCGCCGTTGGCAGAACTTACACGCCCCGACGTTGATGTTCTGAGTCTCGATCTGCAACTCAACGAAGCCTCGCGTTCGCGCCCACTCCTCGACCGCCGCAAAGAGCGCCTTCCCGATCCCCTTGCCGCGATGCTCTTGAGCGACCCTTATGTCCCACAACACCGCCAGATCGTCGCGCCCATGCAGCATATCGCAACCGGGCGTATTCCAAGCGATGACAGCTCCACCTACCAGCCGCCCATCTTCCCTCACGAAGAGCATTCCCCAGTTGGTCAGGTTGAACATCTGCGCCCAGCGAGTCGGAGGATTTCCCGCAATAGCGTCATAGTCCTTGATCCACGGCGTTGGAAGCTTGCGTTCGACCAGTTTCACTCCGCCCAATCCGTCATCCCGATCAACTACGTCGAAGATGCGATCTACTAAGAAGGCGATGGAGATAGTGGCGTATTCAGCGAGGCGGTCAAGTGATACCTCACAGGTCTCTAATACAGCCGGATGCAGATTTTTTCTCTTTTTCTCAATTTTCCGTCTTGCTCGTAAAATGCCACCCGTTCACTTTCATCGCCGGAACGACTGTTCCGCCGCCGCCCCAGAATGTCTCGGTCTTGTAAAGTTGGCGCGAGAGAGCCTCGACGTTCGACAAAATCGAGAGAATACTCTCAGTGAAGCGCATGTTCTTCACGCCGCGCGCGACCTTCCCCTTCTCGACGAGGAACAGCCCGTCGCGCGTCATACCGGTGATCGTCAACTTCATCGGATCGAGGATGTTGCAGTAGTGGAGACGCGTGACCAGCAAACCCTTTTCGGTCGAAGCGATCATCTCCTCAAGCGACGAACCTCCCGCCGTATAGACCATGTTGACCGGGATCGGGCCGTTCGAGTCTGGTTGAGGCAGCGCGTGACCGGTCGATGATAATCCCGCCTTTGGTCCAGTTGAACGGTCATGGACAGTTCCACGGAAGACGCCGTTCTCGATCATCGTCACCTTCCGGCGCGGCATTCCTTCGAAGTCGAATGGCTGGCCGGGAGTCATCGGGTGATAGGCGTCGTCGGTGATGGTGATGTTATCGCCCACCATCTTCACGCCGGTCTTGCCGCTGAACGGGCTGCGCCCTTCATTGAAGGCTTTGCCGTTCATCGCTCCCCAAGCGAGGAAGAGCGTGAAGTCTGCAACCGCCGCTGGTTCGAGTATTACTGTGTATTCGCCCGGCTCAATCGAACCGGGATTGCGGCCGTCGAGTGCTTTCTTCATCGCTGTCGCTGTCGCCTTATCAAGATCAAGCGTCGTGACGTCAGCGTCGCTTTCCTCCGCCCAGCCGGAAGAATCGCTCGACATCGCAGAGATTGAGAAAGCCGAGGCAGTCTTCTTGTGATAAGCCCAGAGTCCTTTGGAGTTGGCGATGGCGGTAGCTCCGGCTCCGGTGGTAAATATGCCAGCGCCTTCCAGATTCTCTCTCTTGAACTCACCCATCGCTTTGACGACAGCATCAGCGCGAGCCTCAGGAGTGTACTCGGCGGTGGCAGGAAAGTAGCCGGGCTTGGGAGTATAGGTCTGAGGAGTCGGCAGAGGCAGAATAGAGGGATCGGGCGCTGCAACTTCAAGTCCTGCCTTGGCGGACGCCACGCAGCGAGCGAGCCCGTCGGGCGTCAAAGCTCCGGTCGAGGCCTTGCCCATCTTACCTCCTCTTACCAACCGGATCGCTACCCCAGCTCCACCTTGGACGACGTTCTGAGTGATGCGGCTTTCGCCAAAGCGCGTGAGCGCTGATTCGCCCGTAATGAATGTTAGCTCTGCGTCGTATCCGGTCGTCAAATTCAAAGCGCTGTCAGCCAGCGTCCGTAACTCCTGTTCATTCAGCATGAATGGCTCCGTTGAAATCCCCCCTCGCAGGTGCGAGTAATAATTATATTAAAATAACGACTTCACTCGCGTTCGGCAACCTTGCAGGGCGGTAAAATGCGCTTTCCCGTCTCCCCTTGACAGTCGAGGTCGGAGATGATATATTCTATACCAGTTTGGAGCGTCTATCATCTCTGTGCTGTCTTCTATGTAATCCTCCAACGACCTTCATTTTCGGAGGCTTCCGTGAACTCGCCATCACGCTTTCTCGTCATTGTACTATTCTCCCTGTCAGTTGCCTCTCCCTTATTTTCTGCCAATCGCGCTCTGCAATTTGACGGTCAGAACGACTTTGTCGATTGCGGAGAGGCTGCCGATATTCGTCGCGCCCAGCAACACATCACAATCGAATGCTGGATGAAAACTCAGGTTGCTGACGGGGAACGCGAACGTGTGCTTATCACTAACCGCCATGCCGATGACGGCTCCGATTTTCCGACGGTCTCGGTTCTTCGTGGACATGCTCTGTTCGTTGTGGATGAGCAAGGACAGCGCGCCCAAGCCGAGTCGCAGACGAGAGTCAATGACAATCAATGGCATCATATTGCAGGCGTTGTTGACGGTCGAACGTGGACGATCTACGTCGATGGTGAGCAGGAAACCCAGATTCAGGATAACATAGGACTCGAAGGATCGAATTATAACCTCCACTTCGGGCATCATGGTGGGTGGAATGTATTTTATCCCGGCGCAATCGATGAGGTTCGTATCTGGCTCGTTAGCAGAACTGCGGAAGAAATCCGCGACAATATGCACTCGATGTTGTCGGGAAACGAGGAAGGACTTTACGGGTACTGGAATTTCGATGAAGGGGAAGGGCAAGCCGTCAGGGACCTCACTCGGTTCGGCAACAACGGCATTCTCGGAGCGGATGAAGATCAGGACAATGACGATCCGACCTGGATCGATTCTGAAGCGCCTGTCTATGGCGGGGAGTTGTCGCTTAGTCGTAACACCCTTCACTTTATTCCCACCGCAATCGGCCATAATCTACAGAGCGTAATCACCCTTACAAATAACTCTCCGGAAGGGGATGACCGGCTAATCGTGGAGTATGCTTTCAGCTTTCCCGGCGGCGCAGCTCCTCGCTGGCTTGGCGTCGAGAATCCGGCTGGTAGAGTCGCGCCCGCACAACAAACCGATGTAGTATTTTCAGTTTTCACGGACTCAGCCGGAGTCGGCGATTTTGAAACGACCGCACACCTCGAATCCAATGCAGTGGATCTTCGCAGCGCCGAAATACCGGTTTCGATAAGGATTACCGAAGGCGAGGGAAGGCTCTTCGGGCGAGTTACAGATGCGGCGAATGACAGGCCTTTGGAGGGTATATCGGTTCAATTAGCAGGTAATTTCGATTTAATGGACAGTACTGATGAAGATGGAATCTATGAGTTTCCGGGCATCGGCTCGACGACCTACCGGGTAAGCATCGCTGCTGTAGATTATTTGCCTTCTTTGGAAGACGTAGAACTCGGAGCGGCGCAAGATCGCGAGTATAACGTCGCTCTTCTCCACGCCGAATTCACGCCTTCTGCGAATGCGATTGACGCTTCGCTTCCGTTTGAAGATGCGTACGAGTACCCTCTGACCATCACCAATACCGGCAACGGGCCATTGACGTGGGCGGTGGAAAGAGTCTTCCCGGAAGGCCACGTCGCGGAACCGTGGGCGCTGAGGCAGGCTTTCGACGCCAGCGTCAGTC